>Ga0169931_10000190_pt1 | contig 96446 bp, 77 predicted proteins | sample Kivu_15m_20L_FD_129675 | JGI IMG/M metagenome (GOLD analysis project Ga0169931, IMG submission 129675) | Freshwater microbial communities from Lake Kivu, Western Province, Rwanda to study Microbial Dark Matter (Phase II) - Kivu_15m_20L... | ecosystem: Environmental > Aquatic > Freshwater > Lake...
CACGCTGCAGGACTTCGGCTTCCGCGGACCGGCGGGTCAGGGGATCGGCGACTTCGTGTGGGAGGACTTGAACGGCAACGGCCGGCAGGACCTCGGCGAACCGGGGATCGTCGGCGCCACGGTGGAGTTGTGGTCGGCCGGGGTTCAACTGGACGTGACGACGACGGGCGCCGGCGGGATCTACTCGTTCCCGAACCTGCCGACGAGCGCGGTCTTCGGTTCGTACCAGATTCGGTTCACGGCGCCGAGCGGGTTCGTGTTCACCGTCGCCTCGTCGTCCGTGGCCACTCCGATCACCGACAGCGACGTGGACACTCTTGGCCAATCCGGCCCCGTCACCGTCCTCGCGGGGATCACGAACGCCGACGTGGACGCGGGGTTGTACACGCCGGTCACGTTGGGCCAGACGGTCTGGTTCGATACGAACGCGAACGGCACGCAGGACGGCGGCGAGCCGGGCATCCCGAATGCCACCATCACCGTGACGTGGTTCGGCCCGAACGGGAACGTTTCGTTCACGACCACGACCGATGCGAACGGCACGTGGACCATCGCGAACCTGCCGCCGGGCGATTACTCGGTCGCGGTGAGCGGCCTCCCGGCGGACGTGGTTCCGACGTACGACCTCGACGGCACAGGCACGCCGAGCGTCACGCTGCTTTCGGTTCAGTCCGGCGAAACGCGGACCGACGTGAACTTCGGCTACACCGGATTCGGCACGATCGGCGATCGCGTGTTCCTGGATGCGAACGGCAACGGCGTCTGGGATGCGGGTGAAGGGTTGAACGGCGTCACGGTCACGGCGACAGGCGACCTCAATGGCGACGGCGTCGCCGAGACGCTGACGACCGTCACGGCCGCCGATGGCTTCTACACTTTCGCCAACCTCCGCTCGAGCCCCGGCGGCATGAGCTACACCATCGCGGTGGATCCGGCCGCCCTTCCGCAAACCGGCGCGGGCGTGGCCATCGCCAACACCATCGATCCGGACGGCGGCACGGCCAATTCGGCGTCGCTCTCGCTGCTCTCGGCCGCACCCGAGAATCTGGCGCAGGACTTCGGTTACCGCGGGCCGGGCACGATCGGGGACTCGATTTTCCTCGACGCGAACGGAAACGGCACGTTCGACGCCGGCGAGGGAATCACCGGGGTCGACGTGACCCTGACGGCGGACGTGGACGGCGACGGCGTTCCGGAGAGCTTCACGCGGACGACCGACGCCGCGGGGCAATTCCTGTTCGACGGCCTCCCCGTGCGGACGCCCACGGGCGCCCTCGTCAGTTACACCGTGGCGGTCGACCCCGCCGATCTTCCGAACGGCGTTTCGAACACGGCCGATCCCGATGGCGGGAACGACGGAACCGCGACGCTCACGCTCGACCCGATCACGCAATCGAACCTGGATCAGGACTTCGGCTACCGCGGGCCGGGCGTCATCGGCGACCGAATCTACCTGGACTTCAACGGCGACGGCGTCTTCCAGCCGGGCGAAGGGCTGAGCGGGATCACGGTCTCGCTCGTGGCCGACCTCAACGGCGACGGCCTGAGCGAGACGCTGACGGCGATCACGGACGCGGACGGCTTCTACCAGTTCACTGGGTTGCCCGTGTTCCAATCGGACGGCAGCACGCCGGTCAGCTACGTGGCCACGGTCGGCGCCGTGCCCGCGGGGTTGGCGAACGCCGTCGATCCGGATGGCGGCAACGACAACACCTGGGCCGGCACGCTGGAAGCGAACCCGACCCGTACGGACATCGATTTCGGCTACCGCGGCACGGGTTCGCTCGGCGACCGCGTGTGGATCGACGCGAACGGCGACGGTTCGCAAGGCCCCGCGGCCCAGGAACCGGGCCTCCCCGGCGTCTCCTTCACGCTCACGTGGGCCGGGCCGAATGGAATCTTCGGCGACGCGGACGACGCGTTCACCATCGTGTCCGGCGGCGGCGACGGAACGTACGGCTTCTCGAACCTGCCTCCGGGTTCGTATCGCGTCGACGCCACCAGTCTGCCCGGGAACATGACGCCGACATTCGACGCGGACGGGACCGGCACCCCGAACTCGGCCACGATCGCCCTCGCCGACGGCGAGGCGCGAACGGACGCGGACTTCGGCTACGTCGGAAACGCGAGCATCGGCAACACCGTGTGGTTCGATCGGAATCGGGACGGCGTGCGGAACGCCTTCGAACCCGGCGTGCCGGGCGCGGTGGTGCAACTCGTGTGGTCCGGGCCGGATGGCGACCTCGCGACCGCCGCGGACAACGTCACGTTCACCACGACGACCGACGCCGCCGGGAACTATCTGTTCCCCGGCCTGCCCGTGAACGGCACGGTTCAGAACTACCAGGCCACGGTCGTTTCGCTGCCGCTCGCGGGGCTCGTGCCCACGTTCGATCTCGATAGCGGGCTCGTCGCTCCGGATCAGACCACGGTCGTGGCTCTGGGCACGGCGAACCCGACGCGTTCGGACGTGAACTTCGGCTACACCGGCTCCGGGTCGCTTTCGGGCTCGGCCTTCCGGGACGACAACAACGACGGCGTGCCGAACGGCTCCGAGCCGGGGCTGCCGGGCGTCGTCGTCACGCTCACCGGCGTCGATCCGTTCGGCAATCCGATCGTCGATTCGATCACCGGGCTCCCGTTCACCGCGACCACGGACGCGAACGGGAGCTACGCCTTCGCGGAACTCGTGCCCGGCGTCTACACGCTGACCGAGTCGCAGCCGGCGGGATACACGGATGGCCTGGACAGCGCAGGCACGCTCGGCGGCAACCCCGGCAACGACTTCGTCGCCGGGATCAACGTGGGGCCGGCCGCGATCGGCGCCGGTTACAACTTCGGCGAACGCGGATCGGCCATCTCCGGCCTCGTGTTCCGGGATTCGAATCGGGACGGCTCGCCCCAGCCGGGCGAACCCGGCATCCCGAACGTGACCATCGAGCTTCGCGATCCCATCACGAACGCGCTCCTCGCGACGACGACCACGGACGCGAACGGGAACTACTCGTTTGGCAATCTCCCGGCGGGGGACTACCGCATCGTCGAGATTCAACCGGCGGACTACGGCGACAGCCCGGTCGGCCCGGCGACGGTTCGCGACGTGACGCTCGCCGCGGGCGGACTCTCGGGCCAGAACTTCGGCGAGACGCTCGGCTCGGTCTCGGGCACGGTGTACGTGGACACGAACGGCAACGGGACGCGGGACGCGGGCGAGCCCGGCCTCGCCGGCGTTTCGGTGTCGCTGACCGGTTTCCTTCCGGTCGGCGTCTTCACGATCTTCACCAGCACGGACGCGAACGGGAACTACGTCTTCGAGAACCTCGTTCCCGCGAGCTACAACCTCGGCGAAACGCAGCCATCGGGCTACGGTCAGGGCACGAACGAAGCCGGCACGCTCGGCGGCACGGTCGGCCCGGCCACGGACACGATCAACGGCCTCACGATGACGCCCGGCGCCACGGGCACGAGCTATCTCTTCGGCGAGATTCCGCCCTCAGGCACGTTCGTCGCCGGCACCGTGTTCCTGGACACGAACGGAGACGGGCTGCCCGGCGGCTTCGGCGAATCGGGCATCGGCAGCGTCACCATCGAACTGCTGAACCCGGCTGGCTCCGTGGTCGCCACCACGACTTCGGCTCCGGACGGCAGCTACATCTTCACCAATGTGCTGCCCGGCGATTACACCGTCCGCGAGACGCAACCCGCAGGCTACGGTTCGAGCACCCCGAACGCGGTGAGTCTCTCGGTGCCCGCGTCCGGCGTCGGCGGAGTGAACTTCGGCGAGACGCTCGGCGGCCTCAGCGGCTCGGTGTACTTCGACGCGAACCGCGACGGCACGCGGCAGGCCGGCGAGCCGGGGTTGCCCGGCGTACTGATTCAACTCGGCGGCTCGGACGCGCTCGGCAACCCCGTCAGCCTCAGCACGACGACGGACGCCTCGGGCAACTACAGCTTCACGAACCTCCCCGCGGGCACGTACACCCTGACGGAGACGACGCCGGCGGGCTACACGGACGGTGCGGACGCGACCGGCGCCGCGGGCGGCACCCTCGCCCCGCCGGACTCCATCATCGGCATTCCGCTTGGCTCCGGAGCGAGCGCTGCGGGTTACAACTTCGGCGAAGTCGGCGTCGCGGTCACCGGCACCGTCTTCCGCGACGACGACAAGGACGGCTCGCTCGACGGCGGCGAACCGGGCCTCCCCGGCATCACGATTCAACTCCTCGACCCGAGCGGAACCGTGATCGCGACCACGACCACCGGGCCGGACGGGAGCTACTCGTTCCCGAACGTGCCGCCGGGGAACTACACGCTGGTCGAGATTCAACCGCCGGGCTACGGCGACGTGCCAAGCGGTCCGTTCTCGCCGAACAGCCGGCCGATCACCGTGGGGAACGTCCCGGTCTCGAATCAGAACTTCGCCGATGCGCTCAGTTCGATCTCGGGCTCGGTGTTCATCGATTCGAACGCGAACGGCTCGCCGGACGGAGGCGAGTCCGGCCTCGGCGGCGTCCCGACCCGGTTGGACTACGCCGGCGGCGACAACGTCTTTGGCACCGTTGACGACGTTATCGGCGTCCGCACCACGAACACGGGAGCGGACGGCAGCTACAGCTTCACCCTGCTGCCGACCGGCGTTTATCGCGTGGTCGAACCGACACAGCCGGCGGGCTTCCTGGACGGCGCCGAGACCGCGGGCCCGGCCGGCGGCGACATCGGCGTGAACGAGCAAATCTCGAACATCCCGCTGGCCGCGGGAACGGACATCGCCGGGTACACGTTCGCGGAGTTGCCGAACACGCCGCTGGGCACCGCGTTCATCGCGGGCACCGTGTATCTCGACACGAACGGAAACGGCGCGCAGGACCCCGGCGAGCCGGGCGTGCCGAACGTCTTCATCAGCGCCTTCTCCGGCGGCATCGTTCCGCCCGTGAACCTCTTCACGGACGCGAACGGGAACTACGTGATCACGGGGCTTCTCCCCGGCCTCACGTACACGGTGTCGGAAGGCCAGCCGGCGGAGTACGCCTCGGGCCCCGAGAACGCGGGCAACGTGGCGAGCGTATTCGTTCCGGCGAGCGGCGCCGCGGGCGTGAACTTCGGCGAGATGCCCGGCACGATCGGCGGCACGGTGTACTTCGACCGCGACGCCTCCGGCGGGTTCAACGCCGGAGATGCGCCGCTCGCGGGCGTCACCGTCACGCTGCTGGACAACGCCGGCTCCACGATCGCGTCGCAACTCACGGCCGCGGACGGCACCTACTCGTTCACCAATCTGCCCGCGGGCACATACCGCGTGATCGAGACGCAGCCCGCGGACTACAACCAGGGGGCGAACACGCCGGGTGCGGCCGGGACCCTGAACGGCACGGACCGCATCGACGTGACCCTCGCGCCGGGCTCCGCCGCGACCGACACCGCGTTCGGCGAGCGCGGCACGGACATCGCCGGAACCGTGTGGATCGATTCGAACGCGAACGGCGTGCTCGATCCGGCGGAGACCGCGGGCATCGCCAACGTCGTCATCACGCTGCTCGATTCGAACGGAGCCGTCGTCGGTACCACGACCACGAACGCCGGAGGCGGGTACACCTTCACCAACCTCCCGGCCGGGAACTACACGCTGGTTCAAACGCAACCGGCGGCCTTCGGCAGTAGCACCTCCAACGCCATCCCCGTGACCGTGACGGCGGCGGGCGTGACCGGGGCGAACTTCGGCGAAACCCTCGCGAGCCTCAGCGGCGCCGTGTTCGCGGACACGGACGGCGACGGCATTCGCGACGTCGGCGAAGCCGGCCTCAGCGGCGTGACGCTCACCCTCGCCGGCACGGACGTGGACGGCAACGACGTGAACCGAACCACGACTACGGACGCGAACGGGAACTACACCTTCACCGATCTGCCGGCCGGCACCTACACCGTCACCGAAACCCAACCCACGGCGTTCGGCGACGGGCCGGACACGGTCGGCAGCGCGGGCGGCGACCTCGCCCCCACGGACTCGATCATTCGCGTGCCGGTCGGCGCCGGGACCACGCTCACGAGCTATGTCTTCGCGGAAGCCGCGAGCAGCCTCAGCGGCATCGTGTATCGCGACTTCAACCTGGATTCCGTGTTCAATGCCACGGGAGCGAATCCGGACACGGGCATTCCCGGAGTCACGATCACGCTCAAGGGTACGGATGCGGACGGCCGCCCCGTGAACCTCACGACCGTGACCGACGCGAACGGCGTTTACACTTTCACCGGGCTCGGCGCCGGAAACTACACGATCACCGAGACGCAGCCGCCGCTCCCGACCACGCTCACGAACGGCTTCGACGACGGCGCGGACAACCTCGGTTCGCTCGGCGGCACGAACCCGGCCAAGAATCAACTCGCGTTCACGCTTCTTACGGGTACGGACGCGACGGGGTACAACTTCGGCGAACTCCCGCCCGCCGATCCGTTCGGATACGTGTACGTCGATCTGAACCAGAACGGGACCCGCGAAGCGGGCGAACCCGGCATCCCGAACGTGGCCATCACGATCTCGGGCACCGCGTTCGCGGGCACGCCCTTCGCCCGGCCGCTGGTCGCTTCGGACATCCCCGGCGGCAGCCTCACCATCTTCACGAACGCGGACGGGCTCTACGAGTTGAACCCGATCCCGCCGGGCACTTACACCCTGACGGAAGCTCAACCCGCGGGCTTCGTGGACGGACTCGAGCAGGACGGCGATCCGAACGGGCCCGCCGCCACCGTGGGCAACGACGTGATCTCGAACATCGTGCTTGCGCCGTTCCCGATCCGCGGGCCGTTCAACTTCGGCGAGATTCGGCTGGTGAACCCGCCCGGCCCGCTGCCGCCGATCGAGTTCTTCCCGCCGATCGATTCGAGCAAGCGGATGTTCCTCGCCAGCACGCAGGCCGTGCCGGACACCACGCTGCCGGTGGTTCCGAACTTCGCGGCGTTCAACCCCGGCGTGCGGCCCGCGGCGTTCGCCTCCGTGGCCGCGGACGAAGGCGGCCTCGTTCGCGTCTTCGACTTCGCGGCCGGCGTGGAGCGCTTCCGCTTCCAGCCGTTCGCCGGATTCACCGGCAGCGTTCGCATCGCCACCGCGGACGTGACTGGCGACGGCATCCCGGACATCGTCGCCGTGCCGGGCGCGGGCGGCGGCCCCGTCGTGAAAGTGTTCGACGGAAACACCGGGGCCGAAGTCCGAAGCTTCATGGCCTTCGAGGAATCGTTCCTCGGCGGACTCCGCATCGCGGCCGCGGACTTGAACGGCGACTTCCGCGCGGAACTGATCGTGACGCCGGACGTGGGCGGCGGGCCGATCGTCCGCGCATTCGACGGAGCCACCGGCGCCGTCGTCGCGAACTTCTTCGCCCTGGATGAAACCTTCCGTGGCGGGCTCCGCATTGCCGCCGCGGACGTGAACAACGACGGCACCGGCGACCTGCTCGTGACCGCGGGCGTGGGCGGCGGGCCCCGAGTGGCGGCCTACGACGGCGCCGCCCTCACCACCACGCAGGCCAAGATCGCCGGGGACTTCTTCGCGTTCGCGCCGGAACTTCGAACCGGCTTCTGGATCAGCGGCGCGGACGTGGACGGCGACGGCTGGGACGACATCGTCCTGGGTTCGGGCGAGGGCGGGGCCCCGCGTGTGGTCGTCTATTCCGGGCAGACCTTCAGCACGGGCGGCGGCGCGGTCCCGATCGCGAGTTTCTTCGCAGGCGATTCGTCGCTGCGAAGCGGCGCCCGCGTTCACGCGGCGGACCTCGACGGCGACGGCCGAGCCGAGATCCTCGCGGCCGCCGGGCCCACGACCTTCCCGATCGCGTATATCTACGACCCGCTCACCGGCGCCCTTCGCGATTCGTTCATCGCATTCCCCGTGAGCGCGACCGGTGGCGTGAACCTCGGGTGATCCTCACAGGAGGCCTTCGGCGAAGCCGCCGTCGGCCTCCGGTTCCGCCGTGGTCTTCGTCAGCGTCGCGGCGTGGTCCTCGCCCTCGACCACGTCCGCCGCGTGGGCCTTCTTGATCGTCTGCTCCGTGCTGTTCGGATCGACGGCCCGGCACGTCTCGGTCAGTTTGTCTTTCAGGTCCTTGAGATCGGCCTTCCACTGGTCCGGGTCCGCGCCGGGCGGCGTGAGTTGTTCGAACTCTTCGAGCAGAAGGATCAGCCGGAGGCAGTGGCGGAAGATCAGCCCTTCCTGCTTCGTGAGGTCCCGCGTCGTGACGTACGTGTTGAAGTTGCCGCCGTAGCGCAGCACGATGTCCGCAGCCGCCCAGACCCCGACCGTGGTGAAGTCCCCGACTTCCGGATACTTCGAGTCGAAGAGCAGCCGCAACTTCTCGGCGAACACTGGCGGGCGTTCGTCCCACGGGATGAACTCGTCCTCGTCGTCCGGTTCGTCTGCGGATTTCGGTGGCTTCGCGACCATGAGCCCCTTGGCGATCAGTTCCGGATCGACGCGTTCCGTGGCGAGCGGGCCGGGGCTCAGGTCGTAGGGCACACGCACGAATTTGAGCAGCGGTCGCGGCAACTCCAGGACCGATTCGAACGCCTGGAGCCGTTCCTCCTGACTGGCGGCGCCGAGAAGATCGATCAGGAATGCGCCGTAGAGCGGTTGACATGCGCGGAACACAAGCAACTTGTCCAACGCGGGCGTCGGGGTCGCGGTGACGGGATGGTAGTTGGCCGTCGAGCCGGTCGCGTCAGCGACCGGAGTCGGAGTGGAACCTCCAGTCGCCGACACGACCGGCTCGACCGCAGGCCCCGGTTCCAGCGCCACGAACCCATGCTCGTGCAGCGTCACCAGCATCCGCGTCAGAACCTTCATGCCGGCTTCGACCCGCGGTTGGTCGAGCAGGCGCTTCCGCACCACATTGCGGATGCGGTCCACGTCCGGGCTCACCTTCAGCAGGTACGCGAGCAACCGCCATGGCAGCGGGCCCTTGCTGTAGAGCCGCGCCGGCGGCGCCCCTTTGAGCCGTTCGAAGTCCGCCTCGGTCCAGTATTTCTTCTGCGAGTTGCGGCTCGGTTTCTTCTTCAGCAGGTTCTTCTTCATCTTGAGCATCGCCGGGTCTTTGGCGTTCTCGGGAATCTGATCGTACTGCTGTTTCCAGCGAAGAATGCGAACGTCGTCCTCGTGGGGATACGCGAACACGAAGCCTTCGGTGTCGAACTGCGGGCGGCCGGCGCGGCCGAAGATCTGGTGCGCCGAACTCGGGTCGATCAGCTTCTCCTTGCCGAACGGGCCCTTCACCAGGCTCGTGACCACGACGCTCCGTGCCGGCAAGTTGATCCCGGCCGCCAGCGTCTCGGTGCACAACGCCACGCTGAGAAGTTTCTTCTCGAACAACTCCTCAACCGCACGGCGATACTTCGGCAAGAGTCCGGCATGGTGCACGCCGACGCCGCGGCGGAGCATCTGCTTCAGCTTCGGGCCCACTCCGTGAGGCCACTCGAAGAGATCGACCTCCTTGTTGAGCGCGGCCTTCTGCGAGGCCGTCATCAGGTCCAGCCCTTTGAGTTGCTCCGCGATGCTCCAGCATTCGTCGCGGTTGAAGCAGAACACGAGGGCCGGCGTCTTGCGGGTCGTGTCGTCCCCCTTCGCCATGTCCACGAGCAGTTCGTTCAGGAACTGGTCCGGAACCCAGCGGTACGTGAGGGGCACCTTGCGGTCGCGTCCCTCGGCGAGTTCCAGCTTGCGTCCGTGTTGACGTTCAAGCCAGTTGAGGAACTCGACGGCGTTGCCCACGGTCGCGGAGAGAAGCATGAGCCGGATGTGCTTCGGCAGCATGTTCAGCGAGAGTTCCCAAACGATCCCGCGCTCGGGGTCCGCGAACGAGTGGAACTCGTCCATGACCACGGCCGAGACGTGCTGCCAATCGAATCCTTCGGGATGCAGAAGCCGGTTGAGCAGAATCTCGGCGACGACCACGAGCACGCGGGCGTTCGGGTTCACGCGGCGATTCCCGGTGACGAGTCCGACATCCTCGGCCTTGAAGCCCCACCGCACGGCCGCGGCCTGCATCTCGGAGAACTTCTGCTCCGTGAGCGCGATCAGCGGCGTGGTGTAATACGCCACAGTGTTCGAGTGCAACGCTTCGAACAGGGCCGCCTGTGCGACCAGCGTTTTCCCGGTGCCCGTGGGCGCGCACATCATCACGCCCTGCTCGGCGGTGAACCACGCGAGCAGGGCCTCTTCCTGAACCGGGTAGGGCGGGTACGGAAGTTGTTCGAGGTACCGGGTCGCGAGATCGGAACGAGAGTCGGCCATGAAGGGAGTTTACAGGATGGCGGGGCCGGGGTTCGCGATCAGCTTGGAGAGGGTTTGCAGGAAGCGAGCCGCGGGGGCTCCGTCGACGATGCGATGGTCGAAGGTCAGGCTCAGCCACACCTGTTCGCGTATCACGACGCGGTCGCCGTCGGCCACGGGGCGGCGTTCGATGCGGCCGATGCCCAGGATCGAACACTCGGGCCAGTTGATGATCGGCGTGAACGCGTCGATGCCGAACGAGCCGAGGTTCGTGATCGTGAAGCATCCTTCGGACATCTCGCGGGAGGCGAGCGCCCCGCGGCGCGCCTTCTCGATCAGTTCACGCGATTGGGCCGTGATCTGCCGCAGGTTGAGGTTCGGCACGTCGCGAATCACCGGGACGAGCAACCCGGCGTCCGTGTCCACGGCGAATCCGACGTTCGTATTCTTCGGCTGAACGAGGCCCTTCTCCGACCATTGCGCCGCGAGTTGCGGATGCTGTTGAAGTGCGGCCGCGGCGAGCTTCAGAAAGAAATCGTTGAACGAAGGAACCGGCGTCTCCACGGCCTTGAACTGCTCGCGGAGGTTCACGAGGTTCACGCAGTCGACGACCGTCGTGAGCGTGACCGGGGCCGTGTTCGCACGGCTGGCCATCATGCGACTCGCGATGGCGCTTCGGGTGGATCGTGAGACTCCGGGAACTGACGCCCCCGGCTCGACGAGCGGAATGTCGCGTTCGCGGATGCGACCGGACGCCCCGCTCCCGTGAAGCTGCGAGAGATCGATGCCACGCTGCTTGGCCAAGCGACGAGCGCGGGGTGAAGCCTTGAAGGAGCCGCCGGGTTCATCCCGGCGGGCGTCGGCGGGGAGGTCGCGTTCGGTGATTCTCCCGCCCGGGCCGCTGCCAGCGACGGCGGCCAGATCGATGCCCTTCTCGCGGGCCAGGCGGCGAAGCGAAGGGCTGGCCGCCGGTTCCACCACTGGTGGCGACGCGGAGACGGGCGCCTCCCCCGGTTGAAGCAACACGGCGATCTGCGTGCCGACCGCGACGGTGTCGCCGGGGCGCGGCGCGTTAGCCGGGATGCTCAGCGCCCCGGCGTCGAACGCTTCGATCTCTTCGACGGATTTTTCGCCTTCGAGGCGATACAGGCGGTCGCCGGGCTTCACGGCATCGCCATCGAGCTTGAGCCACTCGATGAACGTGCCGGACTCCATGTTCCAGCCGAGCCGCGGAATCGTGATCGGAATGGGCATCCGATCATCCTAGCGATCGGCCGGGTTCACTCGACCAAGGTCACCTGTACGCCGCCCTGCAGGATGCGTTCGAGGCCCGTTCGGAGGTTCTCGATGCGGTCCTGGTACGGTCCCGTGATGATCTGGTAGCTCGGGATCTCCGTATCGGTGCTGGCCGAGGTCTTGCCCGCCTTTTGGATGTCGAGCAGGAACGACTTGGCGGCGGCGGCATCGGAGGTGGAGAAGATGTCTCCGAATCCGAGCGAGTAGACGCGGGCCGGGGCGTTGGGCAGGCTGAAGCCGCTGTCCGCGCCTCCAGTGGCGGTCGGGGCCGCGTCCTTGCAGATTTGCGTCACGATCCCGACGGCCGCGGAAGAGGCCGTACCCGTGGCCACGCCAGTCGTGAAGCTTCCGCTGTAGGTGTAGTACGAGTTGTACCCGTTCTTCTGCAACGTCACGCTTTGCCTGGCGTTCGGGATGCCGTCCGTCTCGAAGATCACGACCTTCGCCGCCCCGCGGCGTCCGCGACGCGTGGCGTCCGTGTTCGTTTGGCTCGCCGGCGAGAGAAGGTTGTACGCGTAGGCCATGCCCGAAACGGGGTCGGTGCTGTTCTGGGAGTTCGGAATGTCGCCCGAGTGGCTCGGCATGCTGCCGCTCGTATAGGGCCGCAATTCCGCATTCGGGTTGGTCGTCGCGATGGTGGTCAGCAGCGACTTCGGGAAGAACAGCGAGTTCTTGAGCAAGGTGTAGTCCTGCCCGCTCGCCACGATCGGAGCCGTGTAGCTGCCGGTGGTGAAGAAGGCCATGCCGCAATAGTCGTTCGGGTGGTTGTTGCGGATGTCGTCCAGGGCCGAGTTCACGCCGGCCTTCAGTTGCCAGCTTTGCGCCTGATGCGTGGTTCCGGACCAATAGTTGTACCTGTCCAGGAAGATCATCATGGTGATCGGCCCGAACCAGCACTGAAGACGGGGGCGGCTCGGGTTGTCCGTGTAGGTCATGTCCGGGACGGGATCGGTGATCGTCTCGTTCACCGGCGGCGGAGGCTGGGAGATCTTCTGGGCCGTGCCGCCGCCCGAGTTTGCGAGGGTCGTGGTCTTCGCGTAGCGGAAGGTGGTCGTGGACGGAACCGCGGTGACGGTATAGGTGCCGTTATATCCCGCGACGCCGACGCCCGTGATCGTCACCGTGTCGCCGACGGCAAGCCCATGGGCAGTAGTGGTGGTGATCTGGGCAACGCTGGAGCTGGACTTACTCGCTCCGTTCGGAGAAGCTGAGATCGATCGGGCCGCCGGATTCGGGGGAGTCGGCGGCTGATACGTGTACGTGTAGTTGTAGGCCGTGTTTACCGTCCCGCTGATGGCGGGAGTGACGCCTTCGGGCCAGCCTCGCGGCTCGTCGCCCGCCAAATTGTCAGTCGTCGTTCCTGACAAGCCTTCGTTGCGAATCACGAAGTTGATGTACGTCCGCCAGAACCTCTTGTCGGCGGCGACCTCGGCCGAATCGCTGCCGGACGACGTCACCGTGTTCGGGATGGACGAGTAGTACAGGACGTGCCCGGAACGGAGATTCGGGGGCAGCGTCATGGGGCCGGACTTGATCCACCGGAGGATCGAGTCGTAGTCGATGGTCCAGTTTCCGGAGGCGGCGCGAAGCATGTGCCCGACACCGCCGGTGAAGAGCGCGGCGTTCGCCCCCGAGGCGCTGAGATTGCCGCCGGACGAGTTTCGGAAGTAACGCAGCCGCCAATCGCCGGGGACGTAGCTGGTCTCGCCCGGGTTGCCGGCCGGGGTTCGCGGGTCGGGCGGCCACATCACGAAGGTTTTGCCGTAGTACCCCGGCCCCATCGAGTAGCCTTTGAACTTTCCGGCCGTGACGGTCGGCCGCCAGGAGTTGGTCGGCCACGCTTCGGTGGATCCCTTCGCGTGGGCCCACCCGCCGGCGCCGCTGTTCAGCGTCCTGTCCCAATCCCAGCGCGGATCCCACGACACGCCACGGTTGTTCACGTAGTCGGCGACATCGAGGTCGTAGCCGTAGCGCTCCCAAGTCGCGTCGCGGAAGTTGGTCCAGGACCGCCCCACGCCCGCCGTCCAAGTCGGGCCGCCGGTTGCGGGCGTGAACGCCGTGGGCAGCGTCGTGCCGCTGCTGTAGCGGGCGGTCCAACCCAGATACTCGGCCAGGTTGATGGCGGCGCCATCCGAGTTGGTCGGATCCCACGTGCCCGTGGTCGAGGCGCCACGCTTGCGGGGAGACTTGTCCCCCACGTACGGGATGGGGGAGTCGCTTTGCGTCTTGAAGTTGTCCGGAGCGGGCATCGCGCCGCTTGTGCCCGTCGTGTCGAAGGCGTTGTAGCCGGTGAAGTTGTAAGTCGGCCCGAGGTAGGCGTTCGGATTGCCGCCGGACTCGGTCGGATTCCACTGATGGAACGCGTTCCTCAGCGCAGTCGCGTTCGTCGCCGTGGAAGGCGAAGCCTGGACGGTCAGGTTCGTGGGATCGTAGTAGAAGTCTCGCACGAGGGCGGGGCCGTTCGGCGTCTCGATCGTGAGGTTGGCCGGAGCGTAGATGTACGGAGCGCTCGTGTACGACCCCATCTGCTGAAACGGATTCGGACGGCTCGAGACGGTCGTGCTCGTTTCGGAACCGCTGATGTTGTTCGTGTTGTAGTTCGTGTAGCGTTGGTAGTGGGCGAACTGCGGCCACATCGTGCTGGGGTCGTTCAGGCGACCGTTCAGCCGGGCCGTGGTGCCATAACCCATCGAACCGGTCATGTCGATGACGAGCGCAATGTCGCGGGGGCGGTGCACGGCCACGGCGCGGGCGCCGGTCGGCATCGAGTTCACGCCCCAGATCTTCATGAAGAACGTGGGTTGCGCCACGGCGATGACCACTTCCATCGCCGTCCACGAACCCGACGTGATGCTCGTCGGGTACGTCACGGCGAAGGTTTGGTTCGTCGTGTTGTAGTTGTACTGCCCCGCTCTCACGGACTGGATTTCGCCGTTCGTGTACGTGGCGTTGATGTCGTTGTTCTGGAGCACGGCCGCCCTGGCCTGAGCGATGGCCGCTACGCGGTTGTTGTCCGCCACGCCGGGTTTGTTGTTGAGCGTTCGGGCGCCGGCGAGGGCGGCCACGTCGGCCGCGTTCTGAGCGTCCGTCCGCGCAACCGCGACCATCCCCAAGTCCACGGCCAGAGCCACGAACGAGAACAAGGCGATGAGACATCCGGCCAGCAGCGGGAGCACCGTCCCGCGACGCGACGTGCGATTCATGTTGGAGCTTCTCCCCGAACGGGACGCGTGATCGATCAGCCTTCACTCGCGGTGATCGCGGTGATGTTGAGTTCCACTTCCGCCTTCAGGAACAGCAGCGAGGGCAAAATCGGCTTGTATTTCGCCTTCACCGTGACCGCGACTCGTTCCGTGAACGATGCATTGTTCCACGGGCTGAACGGCGTCGTCCCGAAGGGGTCCGGGTACGGCGCGAGCCCGTTCGTCGACTTGGACCGAACGACCGGGGTCGCCAGGGCGAGGCCGGCCGGATCGCAGGGGTACACGGCCACCTTCAGATCGCTGACCTGCTTGTGAACCGCCCTCATGCGGTCCTTCGTGTAGTTCTCGATCTCCAGCTTCTTGGTCGCGACCTGATCGCTGGGGCAATTCACGTTCACGGCGGCGTAGCGGGCGCCGTCCCGCGCCGCGTTGTGCGTCACGTGAAGGACCATCAGGTAGCGGCAGTACTCGAACATGCCGAACAGCAGCATCAGGAAGACGCTGAGCACCAGGGTCGATTCGACGATCGTGAGGCCGCGACGGCGACCGGTCGGACGCAAGCGCATGATCCACTCCCAGTGTCACCAGATCGGCATCACTTCGTTCACGGTGAACTTGTCGTCCACCATCATTTGCCACGTCACGGTGAAGGTCACGCTCGCGGGCTTGAGAATGCCCATGCTCACCCAGCGAGTCTTCTCCCACGGCACCGTCACCTTCACGGTGAAGCGCTGACCCTTCTCGCCGAGGTAAGGCTCGGTCGGGTATGCGCCGGCGGACGACGGCGAGACGAACGTGAAGGCGACATCCACGTCCGACTCCGAGAGGTTCGTCAGCCCGGCCCCATGCAGGTACTGGCGGACGGCGGCTTTCACGTTGATCGGGCCAGTCGTGGCCGTAATCTGCGTCGGCGAGCCGGTCAGGTTGATCGTGTAGCCCTGGGCCGCGAGTCGGGCCCCGTCCCGTGCGCTGTTGCTGACGATCTGTTGAACCTGCACGAGCCGGCCGACCTCGAGGATGCCGAACAGCACGGGGAACACGAAGAACAGGCACACGACAGCCAGTTCCACTGCGGCCACGCCTCGTCGCTTCTCTTCGCGTCGCAACACGACATGGCCTCCGCGCGGAACGGTCGTTCGCGATTGAACCGTAGAATGCGTTTTGCCGGATGTTCGGGTTGTGATCGAAAAATGGAAAGATTTGAAGTGTTTGGTGGGAGCGGAATTGCGGCCGGAGAACAGCCCGCGTGCGTCGGCAGCAACAGTCCGAATTCACGTCGCGCTAACCAATCCTTACAGCCACCCGTCTCGTCAGTTGGAAGATACGCGAATTTTGAGGATTGTTCGCGGAATCGCCGTCGTTCCCAACTGTCGGAAAATCCGCGGCGCGCGGGTTGCAAGGATTGCATCGACGAGGCACACCCCCTAGACTGAAGCCTCAGAGACTTCATCAAAGTGAGACAGCGCATGACCCGTCCCCTTTCATCCGCGTTGGCCGCGCTTGCGCTGGCCTTCGCCCCCGGCCTCGCGAAGGCCGATGTCGTCACGTTCACCGGAAACGGCGGAACCTCGGGCGACCCGGTCAGCTATTCGGGCAGCATCACCGTGACGCCCGGCAGCGCGACCTCGACCACCATCTCGATCAGCCTCACGAACACGACCTCGGTCGGCGACGCCGTTCAGTACGGCTACATCACCGGCTTCGGGTTCAACGTGCCCGTCGCGGGCACTGCGACCGGCTCGTCGTCTGACGCGGACTTCAACTTCCTGCGTGGAGCGTCTTCCAGTCAGAGCACCAGCCTCCAGGCTGGCGAGTTCACCTACGCCTTCAGCACCAACGCCAGCCAACTGCACACGGTGGGCAGCACGGAAATCGCGAAGGGCATCGGCGCGGGCCAGACCGCGACTTTCACCGTGACTCTGACGGGCACCGGTGCGGGCAACCTCACTGCGGCTCAAATCGCGGCCGCCACCGCTCCCGCGAACGCCCCGTTCTCCGTCCGCTTCCGCAGCACGAACACCTTCAAGTACCAAGGCACCGACTCGCCGGACGGCGACAAGGTTCCGTTCAAGTACACGGTCGTCCCGACGCCGCCGCCTCCGTCCGGCGCGGTTCCGGCCCCGGCTGGCCTCGTGCTCGGGTTGATCGGCGCCGGATTCTTCATGGGCCGTGGCTTCCGTCGCAAGACCGCCGCCAAGTGACTTGAGTCCCCGACTCAGACGAAGGCCCCGGGCGACCGCCCGGGGCTTTTTCGTTCCGTATCTTCAACTCTGCCCCATGCCAAACCGGTGAACATCGAATGCCGATCGATTGGGCTCCGCTCGTTCAGTATCTCCGCTCGCACGAGCGGCCCTTGCTCATGACCCACATCCGTCCGGATGCGGACGGGCTCGGCTCGCAACTCGGCCTCTACCACGCCCTGCTCGAACTCGGCAAGAAGCCTCGAGTCGCCATCGCGAGCAAGCTCCCGCCCCGCTACGAGTTCCTCGATCCGGGCCGAAAAGTCGTCGAGGACTTCCGCCTGTCCACTGCCGGAAACTTCGCCGATCGCGATTGCGTGCTCGTGATGGACACCGGGACCTTTAATCAACTTGGCGAGTTCGGGGAATTCCTGAAGGCGAACCCGATTCCGCGGGCCGTGCTGGACCACCACCGCACGCAGGACGATCTCGGCGGCGAACGCTATGTGGACATCGCGAGCGAATCGTGTGGACGGCTCTCGTATGAACTCATCCGCCAACTCGGCGTGACGCCGAACCCGATCGCGGCCAACCACCTGTTCATGGCCGTGGCCACCGACACGGGGTGGTTCCGCCACCCGAACGCGAGCCCAGAGACATTCAGCCTCGCGGCGGAACTCGTGCGGCTCGGCGCGAACCCGACCGAGCTTTACGAGAGGCTCTACGAGGCGGCCCCGCTCGCTCGCTTGAAGCTGACCGGCGTCGCCATCGACCGCCTGAAACTGCACGCCCGCGGCCGCATCGCCTACACCGAGATCCTCCTCGCGGACTACGCCCAGACCGGCGCCGTGCCCGGCGACACCGAGGAACTCATCAACTACCCCCGAAGCGTCGAAGGAGTCGAGGTCGCCCTCGTCTTCATCGAACAACCGGGGAACGGCACGAAGGTCAGCTTCCGTTCCAAGTCGCTGGACGTGTCCAGGATCGCGGAACGGTTCGGCGGCGGCGGGCACAAGCTCGCCAGCGGCGCCCGAACGGACAAACCGCTCGCCACCACCCGCCAGGACGTGCTTCAGGCCATCGAGGCGGCCCTGGCCTGATCCCCGTTACCGAGATGTTACAGCGGCAGGGGGGTGGCTCCGGTTAGAATCCTCACATCGGATTCGCACGCCCGTGGAGGCCGTCCATGTCGCAAGTTCTTCGCGCCTTCGCCCTCTCGCTCCTGCTCGCGTCCCCCGCCCTCGCGGACGCGCCGAAACCGACACCCACGGACGGCAAACCCATCGATCTCGTTCTCTGTCTGGACGTGTCCGGCAGCATGAACGGGCTCATTGATTCCGCCAAGATCAAGCTCTGGGACATCGTGAACGAGATGGCCCGGCTCAAGCCCACGCCGAACCTCCGCGTCGCGCTCTACAGCTACGGCCACTCCAATTACGACTCCTCGAAGGGTTGGGTGAAGAAGGACCTCGACCTGACCGCGGACCTGGACGACGTCTACAAGGCGCTTAACGCCTTGAACATCAACGGCGGCGAAGAGTACGTGGCCCGCGTGACTCGCGACGCCCTCGCCGAACAGAAGTGGAGCGCGGACCCCGGCGCCCTCAAGCTCGTATTCGTCTGCGGCAACGAGGGCGTGAGTCAGGATCGGCAGGTCTCGCTGAGCAACGTCGCCGCCACGGCCAAGAAGTCCGGGGTGATCGTGAACACGATCTATTGCGGCACGGCGGACGGCGCCGAGGGCCGCGCCTGGGCGGACTTCGCCAAGCTCTGCGGCGGCCGCGCCATGAACATCGACATGAACAAGGCCGTGCAGCAAATCGCCGTGAAAACCGAGTTCGACGAGGAAATCCTGAAGCTGAACGAGAAGCTGAACGGCACCTACGTGGCGTACGGCCGCGAGGGGAAGGATCGCAAAGAGAACCAGGTGAAGCAGGACGCCAACGCCGCGAAGGCGCCCGCGGCCCCCGGAGGCGCACAATCCGCCGCTCTCGAACGCTCCGTCTCCAAGGCGTCCGCCCTGTACAAGAACTCCAACTGGGACCTCGTCGATCGCATGAAGAACGACAAAGAGTTCGACCTGAAGTCCCTCAAGGACGAAGACCTGAGCGACGAGTTGCGGAAGCTGAAGCCCGAAGAGCGGGCCGCGTTCGTGAAGAAGAAGGCGGACGAGCGGGCCGAACTCCAGAAAAAGATCGCGGACCTCGCCACGAAGCGTCAGAAGAAGGTGGACGAGGAGTTGGCCAAGAAGCCCCGAAGCGAATCGGAGAAAGCCCTGGACGAAGCCGTGAAGGGCGTCGTCCGCGAGCAGGCCGAGGCCAAGGGGTTCGAGGTGAAGAAGTGAGATGACCGTAGTGGGTCGAAGCGTGCGCCAGCACGCGAGGCCCACCTGCCAAATTGAGGCTCCCATGCCGAAGGCCCGCATCGTGGTGGTCGAGGACGAGCCGGCGATTCGCCGCGGCGTCTCGGACGCGCTCCGTCTTTCGGGCTACGACGTGACCGAAGCCGCGGATGGCCAACACGGCCTCCGCGAAGGAGCGGCCGACGGCGTCGATCTCATCCTGCTCGACCTCATGCTCCCCAAGAAGGACGGCATCGAGGTTCTGTCCGAACTCCGCCGCTCATGCCCCACGCGGCCCGTGATCATCCTCACCGCCCGCGGCACCGAAGAAGATCGCGTCAAGGGGCTGAAACTCGGGGCGGACGATTACGTCGTCAAGCCGTTCTCGGCGAAGGAACTCATCGCGCGGATCGAGGCCGTGCTTCGCCGCACGCTGAAGCCGCCGCCCGAGATTCGCTCCGTGAAGGTGGGCAAGGGCACGATCGATCTGCAACGCCGCGAGGTGCGGTGGAACTCGACCACTCGCACGGATCTCTCCGAGACTGAAGCCGCCCTGCTGCGCTACCTCGTCTGCAACAAGGAACGCGCCGTAAGCCGCGAGGAACTTCTCTCCCGCGTGTGGGGCATCGGTTCCGCCGGGCTCGAGACCCGCGCCGTGGACATGCACATCGCCCGGCTTCGCGCCAAACTCAAGGACCCGACCATCCGCGACGACGACCAGATGGAAGCGATCGTGACGGTGCGGGCCCACGGCTACATGGCCGGACCCGCGCTCGTGATCCGGGAGGCGGAATCATGACGCGCCGCCTCCTCGGCCCGTTCGGCGGGCCGATCGCGTTCTTCCTCGTGGCCGGGCTCGTGTTCGCGGGCCTCGGTTGGGTCACGGTCGCGGCGTTGCGCGTGGAAGAGGCGCAACGGGAAGCGGCTCGCCGCGCCGATCGCGAGAAGGAACTCCGTCACGCGCTCACCCGCATGGACACTCGCGTGGCCCCGGCCCTCGCCGTCGAGGACACGCGGCCGTTCCACGAGTTCAAAACCTTCGCCGAAGACGACCCGATCACGATCTACGGCCCGGCCGCGGCCCCGCTCCTCGCCGGCGACCTGCCCGAGTGGATGCAACTCCACTTCCAACTCGACCCCGAGGCCGGGTGGGATTCGCCGCAGGTGTTGAACCGATCCACGCGGCTGGCCCTGAGGCGGCACTGGCCCGAACTCCCGCTTCGCAATTCGACGCGGGCACGGGAAGAACAACTCGCCGCGATCAACTCCCGGTTCCCGGCTCGGGCCGCGGCGGAGGCCTTCGCCGTTCGCGAACGGACGCAGCCGACGATCATTTCGCCCCCCGCCGCGCCGCCGCTCTCGTTCAACGACGCCCGGTCGGACGATGGCGCGGAGATGTTCGATGCCGCGCCGTCGAAGCAAGCGACACCGCCCCCGCCGGCCGCTCCCGTCAGTGCGCCCAAACCGATCCCCGCGGCCGCCTCCGGGACCGAAGCCAAACTGCCGACCAACGATCGCGACCTTGCCGCGAAGTCGAAGTTCGCGGAGGACAAACCGGTGCCCGCCGACGATCGCGAGCAACTGGCCAAGAGCGACGCCCGCAAGAACCGCGGACTTGATCAGAACCGCATGACGGGGGACGCGCGCGAGTCGCTGTTCGAGAAGGCGTTCAACGACGTCGCCCGTTTCCAGTATCAGTTGATTCCGAACGGCGCTCAGCAGTCGACGAACGGGATGGCCCAGAAGAAGAACGGGCCTCCACAGGCGAAGTTGTCCGCGGACGCGATGGCGGGCCGCAGCGCGGGCGAGGCCGCGGCGACCAAGCGAGACGTGGACGCGAAACCGGGGCTCGCCGAGTTCAAGTCCGACGCGGACGGTTTCTACCGCCTGATGGCCGAAGCCCGATCCCGCGAGTTGGAACGCAAGCAACTGGACAACCTGCACCGCGGCGGACTCAAGAAGGAAGCGGACCGCAAAGACACCCTCGGCGACATGAGCAAGGGCGGTTCGACCTTGCTGGTCAAGCCATCTTCGAATGCTCCCGCACCCGCTGCGGGTGCGGCTCCGCCGCTCCCTGGTCTGCCGGGTTCGGGCGGGCTTGGCGGCGGTTTCGGGATTCCTCCCGCGGCTCCGGGCGGTCCGCCTCCGGGCGCGGCCGGCGGCGGTTCCGGTGCGCCGCCCGCACCGCCACGCGAACCCGAGAATCCGACGCCCGATCCCGCCCCCGCGCCGATGCTTCTGCCCGCGGATCCGCCCGCGATCGAGGAGTCCGTCGCCGTGCCCGTCGCGGTTCACCTCGGCACGCTCCGCCCGCAATGGCTCGCGGCCGCGGACGGCACGCCGCTTCTTGTTCTCGTCCGCACCGCTCGCGTCGAGAACAAGAAGACCCTGTATCAGGGCGTGGTCCTCGATTGGGCAAAACTGCAGGACGTGCTGCTGGACGAAGTCCGCGGTTCGTTCCCGGAGGCGAAGCTCGAACCGGTGAAGGAGACGCCTTCGTCCCGCGAGCAAACCATGACGGCGCTGCCCGTTCGCCTCGATCCGGGCGCCGAGTCCGAGTTGCCTCCCGCCGGATGGACGCCGCTGCGGATCGGCCTCGTGCTGGCGTGGGTGGCGGCGCTGATCGCGTTCGCCGCGGTGGGCCTCACCGGCCGCTCGCTCGTGGACCTGGCCGAGCGCCGCATCCGGTTCGTCTCGGCCGTCACTCACGAACTTCGCACGCCGCTCACCTCGCTCCGCCTGTACCTCGACCTGCTCCTCTCGGGCATGGTTCAGGACGAAGACAAGCGCCGCGAATACCTCTCGACTTTGAACGTGGAGTCGGACCGCCTCCATCGCCTGATCGACAACGTGCTCGACTTCGCGAAGCTGGAGCGCAGCCGCAAGGGACGCGATCTTCAACCCGTGAAAGCCGCGGACCTCGTGGATTCGATTCGCTTGACATGGATGGACCGCGTCGCGGCGGACGGCAAGGAACTCGTCGTCGAGTCCGCATTGCCCGCGGATCTGGGCCTGACCACGGACGGCTCGCTCGTGCAGCAGATCGTGGGGAACCTGATCGACAACGCCCGCAAGTACACCCGCGACGCGTCGGACGTCCGCATTCGTCTTCGTGCGATCGTGGACGGCCCAAAGCTGGTGATGGAAGTGGAGGATCGCGGCTGCGGCGTGTCGCCCCGCGAGCAGAAGACGATCTTCCGCCCCTTCCGCCGCGGCGAATCGGCGGACACGAAGGCCGGCGGCGCGGGCCTTGGCCTGGCCCTCTCGAAAGAGTGGGCCGAGGTCCTTGGCGGCCGCTTGTCGTATCGCACTCCCGAGGGGGGCGTCGGTTCCTGCTTCCGCCTCGAACTTCCCGCCAAGTGATCGCACTACTCGCGGCTCCCGCCACGGACTACCAATGAGGGTGTTCCGTGTCAGGAGCCCTCCCATGCTTCGCTCGCTTCCGCTTCTGTTGCTCGCGTCCCCGGTCTGGGCCGCCGCGCCGCCGCCGGTCGATCTCGGAACCGTGACCGAGAAGCACGAGATGGTTCCGATGCGGGACGGCACGCGGCTCTCGGTGTACCTCTTCATCCCCGAAGGCAAAGGCCCGTGGCCCGCGCTCTACGAACAACGCTACGCGGACATCACGGCCCCCGCCACGAGGAAGAACTACGCCAAGCTCGCCGAGAAGGGGTACGTCGTCGCGGCTCAGAACTTCCGCGGGGCTCAGAAGTCCGAAGGGACGTGGGTCGGCTATCGCGCGTTGGGCTGGGGCGAAAAGCAAGACGGCTTCGACACCGTGGCGTGGCTCGCGAAGCAGTCGTGGTGTACCGGCAAGATCGGCACCTTCGGCGGTTCGCAGGCCGGGTTCGCCCAGAACTTCCTCGCGATCACTCGGCCGCCCGCGCTCAAGGCCCAATACATGACGGACACCGGCCTCAGCCTCTACCACGAAGGCTACCGCATCGGCGGCGCCACGCGGCCGGAGCGCTTCAAGCAGATGGATGCCGTCTGCCGCGTGCCGGAACACAACCGCCTGCTCCTCAAGGAGTGGTTCGCCCATCCGACCTACGACGAATACTGGGCCGCGGAAGACTGCTCGAAGCATTTCGACAAGATGGACGTGCCCTGCTTCACGCTGGGGAGTTGGTTCGATTTCATGAATGTCGGCTCGATCGACAGCTACATCGGGCGGCAGCACAAAGGCGGGCCGAACTCGCGCGGCTCGCAGAAGCTGCTGATCGGCCCATGGCTTCATGGCGGAGCGAAGTCCAACAAAATCGGCGACATGGTCTTCAAGGAGAACGCGAACTTCGACCTGCACGCGAGCATGATCCGCTGGTTCGATCACCACCTGAAGGGGATCGACACCGGCATGATGAAAGAGCCCGCCGTGAGCTACTACGCGATGGGGGCGGACGAATGGCGGACCGCGGCGGACTGGCCCGTGAAGGCAACCGACACCGCGTTCCACCTGCACGCGGGCGGCAAGCTCTCGTCCGACGCACCGCGTGACGCGAAGTCCGCGTCCACGTTCCTCGCGGATCCGCTAAAGCCCGCGACGATTCCGGGACGGGCCTTTCCCGGAGCCAAGGACGCTCGCGATTTCGAGAAGCAACCCAACGTGCTGACCTTCACCACCGAGCCGCTCGAATCCGCGACGGAATGGACGGGCAAAGTGCGGGCCGAGCTTCACGTGTCTTCCGACACGAAAGACGCGGACGTGATCGTTCGCGTCACGGACGTGCACCCCGACGGCCGCTCGATCCTCCTGATCGACTACGTCCGCCGACTGCGGTACCGCGAGGGCTACGAGAAGGAAGTGTTCATGAAGCCCGGGGAGGTGTACCCGGTTTCGTTCGACGTGGGCTGGATCAGTCAGGTGTTCGCGAAAGGGCACCGGATCCGCGTCACGATCGCGAGCACGGGCGCTCCCTTCTACGAACCAAACCCGAACACCGGCGAACCGCTGACGCTCGACTTCCCGATGAACGCCGTGGTCGCGAGGCTCGCCGTACACCACGAGAAGACTCACGCCTCGCGCATCGTGGCCCCTGTGAAGTGACGCTCGCGTCAGATGGAGTCGTCGAAGGCGATGGCGGCGGTGGGGCCCGCGGGCGGGGCCGCGCTCCACGGCGTGTGGTAGTCGTTCCAGTCGTCGCAGACGCGATATGAAGCCACGGGGAGAAAACCGGCCTCCCACAGGTCTTCGGCCGAGGCGAACTCGCGGAACGTGTCCAGGCGGCCGCGGGCCTTCCCGAGCACGGGACGACCGAAGGACGGACGACCGGGGCGGCCGAACCGGGCCATCGGCGAGAGCAACTCCAGCTGCACCAGTTCCGCGTTCGTGCCGTCCGCGGTGGGATCGCGGCCGACGAACACGAAGATCGGTTGCCCGTCCTGAACGTCCACCACGAGGTAGTACAGGTTCTCGGTCGCGATGCAGGTCATAGTTGGATCTCCCGCGTGGCTCCAGTCGGAGCCGGGGTATCGATTGTCGCGGAGAGGGACGAGTCGGCGGCGGGCACGACCCGATTCCGCCCGGCCCGCTTGGCTTCGTAGAGGCGACCGTCCGCCGTTTGCAGCACGTCCGCGTTCGATTTGCCGGGTTCGAACGCGGCCACGCCGACGCTGACTGTCAGATGGATCGACAAGCCGTCGTATTCGAACGGGGCGACGCTCATGGCGCGGCGGAACCGGTCCGCGGCGAGCGTGGCCTTGGCCAGATCCGTCTCGGGCATCGCGAGCGCGAACTCTTCGCCGCCATAGCGTGCGACGAGATCCTCGGATCGAGCCAGACTCCGAAGCCGCGTCGCGATCCCTTTCAGCGCCGCGTCGCCGGCGGCGTGGCCGTGCCGATCGTTCACCTGCTTAAAGTGATCCGCATCAATCAGGATCACGGCGAAGGGGCGGGCGTAGCGTGTCGCTCGATCCAGTTCTCGTTCGAGGAAGTCCGCCAGCGAGCGCCGGTTGTGGATGCCGGTGAGCGGATCGAGCATCGTGAGGCGGTGAATCTCGTCGTGGTAGCCGGCCTCGACATTCCCACCGGCGAGGAAGCGGAAGACGCACTCGCCGAGCTGAACATAGTCGCCGTCGTTGAGGTTTGTCTGGCTGACGCGGGCGCCGTTGACGAACGTGCCGTTGCGGGAGTTCATGTCCGAGAGTCGATACCCGCCGTCGTCCCGCGGCTCGATGTTCGCGTGGATCCGTGAAACGCTGCCATCCGCGATCGCGAACGTGCATTGCGTATCGCGCCCGATCGTGACCGGTTTGAGGTCCAGCGTGAAACGACGACCGAGGCCCGGACCCGCCGGCCCGATCTGCACGAGGTTCGCCGTGTGCGGAATCGCCACCGTGCGAGCCTTCGGCACGGGAACCACATCCGTGTCCCCTTGCTTGGCCGCAAGCCGAAGTTGCTTCACGCCGATCGTTTCCATCGGATCATCGGTCATCGGCACGTCCTGCATCGACATCTGGCGACACGCGAATTCGGGCTTCGCGTGAGTGATCGGAACTTGGGCGGGAGAGTGAGCGACGCCCAAAACTAGGACGCCGGTCGAGAAAAGCAAACGACTTGGCGACTCTGGTCGAGCCTCACTTCGTCGCGACGAGCGGGGCGGCATGCGGCCCACGGCGTTCGTGGAGGAAGCGCCACTCCAGGGGCATGCCTTCGGGAAGGGTATAGTCTCGCGGCGCGGGCGCGTCCGGATGCCAGAACATCGGCGATTCCTCGAATGCGGGATGTTCGACGCGCATGGCCGCCTCGCCAAGAAGGACCGCGATCGAGTTCACGGTGTCCGCATGTTTCGGCAGCGCGAAGTGACCGCAGTCCACCCGAGTGCAGGAGCCCCCGCCATCGACACCAGTGCCGGAGCGGATCACGAGAGTGCGTTCGGAGCAGCCGTGCCACTCTTTCACGCCCGCGGGATCGAGCAGAGCCACGGCATCCACGGGGATGCCCTCCTTCGCGGCGTCGTGGGCCAGGCTCACGACCGCGGCGCAGCCGAAGCCATATCCCACGAGCACGAAGCGGGCCTCGGGGTCGCACGTGCGAACGCGCTTCATCTCGCGCCAGACCCAACCCGCGTGACAGAGTTCGACGCGATAGGACTTCTCGAAGCCGCGTTCGGCCAACCCGAGGCGAAGATCCTCGAGGCAACTCGTGGGCGTGAGGCCGTTGACGAGCACAGCATAAACGTGCCGTCGATCGCATGGCGGAGCGGAACAGTACGGCCCGGCCTCGATCGCCTTCGGGCAGGCTTCGTGGCCGCACGAGATGCAGCCGGAGGCGGCGAGCAAGAGACCCAGCCCGATCGCGGGCAGCACATTCCGAAACATCCTGATTCCTCCAGCTTCTCGGGCCCCCTTTGAATCGGCAGAAGCCGCAGGACCGCGCCAACCGTTGCAAATTGCCGCGACGGATCGGGGCGAAGCTGTGCCGGTGGTTCCGGTCGCGAAGGATGGGCAATCTGCGTGGCAGTCTGCGGGATGGGGGAAGGTTCCGATGGGAACGGAGAGGGCGGGGGATTTTGATTGCACTGGGAATCCGGGGAAGCCGATTACTTCTTCCAGTGCGGATGATCCGGCTTGCGCGGCGTCCGTCGAGTTCGCCGATTCATCCGATTCGAGGAGAGAAGCATGGTCCGAGACGGCTCCCCGCGACGGCTCGCGGCCGGCTTGGTCATCGCCCTTCTCGCTGCCTTTGGCGGCACGGGTTGCCATAGCCTGCCGATGGGGCACAAGTGTTGCAAGCCTCCGAAATTCGACCCGTGCTGCCTGCCGGACACGCCGGTGCCGAAAGAACTGAACATGGTCAGCCTGCCGCCGTACGTCATTGAGACGCCGGACATCGTGCTGATCGACGCGGTGCGGATGATCCCGCTGCCGCCGTACCGCGTGGAGCCGATGGACGTGCTCTACGTCTCCGGCAAGAACGTCTTCGAGACCGATCCGATCAACGGGTTGTACCCGGTGGACCCGGACGGCACGATCAACTTCGGGCCCGCGTACGGCGGCCAGGTTCGCGTCACGGATCTGACCACGGAAGAGATTCAGCGCGTGCTGCAGAACAAGATTCGCATGTTCGCGAAGGGCGCGGAGATCACCGTGTCCCTGGCTCAATCGCGTGGCGTGCAGAACATCGGCGGCCAGCACATGGTCGGGCCGGACGGCACGGTCTCGCTCGGCACCTACGGCAGCGTGTACATCGCGGGCATGACCAAGGCCCAAGCCAAGGCGGCCATCGAAAGCCACCTCGCGAAGTACCTCTACCGCCCGGAAGTGACGGTGGACGTGTACGCCTTCAACAGCAAGCACTACTACGTCATCACGGACTTCGCCGGGGCCGGTCAGCAGGTCGTGAAACTGCCGCACACCGGTAACGAACGCGTGCTCGACGCGATCGCCAACGTCGGCGGACTCTCCGCGGTGAGCAGCAAGAAGCTGTGGGTCGCCCGCCCGGCCCCGACCGATTGCGGCACGGATCAGATTCTGCCCGTGGATTGGTGCGGCATCACGCAGAAGGGCCAAGTGAAGACGAACTTCCAGCTTCTGCCCGGCGACCGCGTATTCGTGATGAGCCAGCCGCTCACGAGGATCGACACGATCTACGCCCGCATGCTCGCTCCGGTGCAGCGAACCCTCGGCATGGCGATCTACGGCGCCAGCGCCTACCAGACGATCCGGTTCGCGGGCGCTCCGCTGAACTTCAACAACGGAGCCGGCGTCCAACCCATCATTCCGCTCCAGTAATGCCGGATATGCTCGGAGTGCGGCCCGCACTCCGAGCCGAATCGCCCGCGGCGGCGGTGAACCTCTCCCGAGAGGTTCACCGCCGCCGATCTCTTTTTGGAACACCCCGAGCCGCCGCGCGATTAGGATGGGGGGCAGCGTTCCCCCTCGAACGGAGTCCACACCATGACGTTCCGCCGATCCCTGATCCTGGCCGCGCTCGCGACGCTCGGCTTCGCCGAAGCCGCCGCCGCGCAGCCGATCGCGCCGCCCCGGCGGCCAACGTTCAGCACTTACAACAACATCTACTCGCAGGCGTCCACTGGCTACGGCTTCGGCGGGTACGGCGGACTCTACGGCGGGTTCGCGGGCGGCGGATGGGGCGGCGGCGGCTGGGGAAACCAGGGCCAGAACGCCCTCATGATGCAGCAGAACCAGATGCTCTCCCAGCAACTGAGCAGCTTCAACCAGAACGTTTCGAGCCTGCAGCAGTTCCTCGCCACGGGCGTGAACCCGAACTTCCCGACGACCGGGCACGCGTCCACGTTCAACAACCTGGGCCACTGGTACTCCGGCGGAGCCGGCGGCGGCGGGGGGGGCGTGATGAGCGGCGGGTTCACCACCGGCCGCACCGCGGGCATCGGCATGCCGCTCGGAGCGAACACGAAAAACACGGGGAATCCGGCCGCGGCCGCGGGCGGGGCGAATCAGCCTCGCACCGCCGGCACCGGTATCCCCATCGGACCTCGACGCTAGTCCCGCACGGTGCACGGATTGCACCGCGATCTCGAAAGGAGTTTGCGATGAAACTGTACTCGGTGCCCGTGGTGGTGGCCGTCACCCTCTTCGGGTTCGTGAACGTGTCCGCGGCCGCGGATCAGCCGGGGGCGCCCGCGGCGGCCCCGACCATGGTCGAAGACTTCCGCGGCTGCGCGACGTGCAACAGCGCCGCCGCCGCCTGCGACTCCTGCGGCAAGGTCCGCAAGTCTCACTTCCACCACCACAAGACCTGCACGCCGTACGTGACGCACCTGTGCCCCGGCGCGTGCTTCGGCTACTTCCAAACCCAATGGCACCGCTGGGAGAACGTCTGCCCGATCCCCTACCAGGGCGTCGGCCTCACGGACTCCCCGGTGCGGGCGGCGCCGCCCATCCTGCCGACCGTCGTCGCGCCGAAGGCCGGCGGCAGCGACGGCCCCCTGCCCGTGGTCCCGAAGATTCCCATGAAGTGAGCGAGCCCGAGTCTTGTCGAGCCCGAGTCTGGTCGAGCCCGAGTCTTGTCGAGCCCGTGACGTCAGTCACGGGAGTTGGAAGCGCGGATCATCACGCGATCGCTTCGATCACCTCGACCTCGGGCACGTGCTTGCGGAGTTCGGCTTCGAGCGAGGTGATGACGGTCATGATGGTCGCGGGGCATCCGGCGCAGGCGCCGGAGAGCCTCACTTGGGCGATGCCGTCGCTCACGTCCAGCACCTCGATGCCGTTCCCGTCCAGCATCAGGGCGGAGGCCACTTCGGATTTCAAGGCATGTTCCACGCGGGAACGTAGGGTCGCGTCCATCGATCAACTCCTCGCATTCGCTCGATTTCACCTCTTGCGGGTCGCGAAGAACTCCGCGATCAGCCGTTTCGATTCCGCGGATCCGGCGAGAGTCAGGAACGCCGTGGTCTCCACCGCGATGGCCTCTTTCAGCGGCAACTCGGCCCCGCGAATCATCGCCACCAGCCCCTCGCGAACGGCCACGGGTTCGGGTTCGATCAGCGGCACGAAGGCGTTCCGCGCCGCGTGCGGCAACGGGTCCATCTTGAAGCGACGCAATTCGAGGACTCCGTCCTTCGACACCCACTCGCAAGCGGAGTCTGGGAACGGCCCATCCGCCTCGAACGCCAGGCCGGCGCGGATGGCCTCTCCGGCGTCCAGCGGATCCCCCGATGCGAGCATCTCCGCGGCGCGATCGAGGCCGACAATTCGAGGCAGACGCTGAGTCCCGCCCCATCCGGGAATCAGGCCGAGCCTCACCTCCGGCAAGCCGAGTTGAACCTTCGGACTCTCCGAGACGAGACGGATGTCGCAGGCCAACGCGACCTCAAGGCCGCCGCCAAGGGCCGCGCCCGCGATCGCGGCACACGTGGGGAACGGCAGCGATTCGAGCTTCGCCAGAACGCGGAGGCCATGTTCAATGAACGAGCGAACGGCGGGGTCGTTCGGCCCGGTCGCAGTCTCGAGCAGTTTCAGATCCGCCCCTGCGATGAACACGCTCGGCTTCGCGCTGGCGATCACGAGCCCAGCCAGCGGGCGGCTTCGAGCCTCGTCCAAGGCCGATTCAAGGTCTGTCCACAGTTCACGCGTCAGCACATTGACCTTCGAGCCGGGTTGGTCGATGGTCAGAACGCCGACGCCCGCGGGTGTCGTTTCGAGAGCGCAGGAACTGTTCATGCCGCGTTCCTCCGTTGCCGAAGATAGCAGAAATGCGGTCCGATTCATAACTTGACCCCGTGCGGGGGTGTGGTATAACTCGCACGGTACAACATCGTCCCATTCGTGTCGGAGGTTCCCTCGTGGCTCACGTCGTCACCGCGAACTGCAATGACTGCAAGTACACCGATTGCTGCGTCGTCTGCCCGGTGGAGTGCTTCTACCAGGACGACATGATGCTGTACATCGATCCGCAGGACTGCATCGACTGCGAGGCGTGCGTGCCCGAGTGCCCGGTCGAGGCGATCTTCGCGGAAGCGAATGTGCCGGGGCAGTGGAGCAGCTACGTGCAGTTGAACGCGGACAAGGCGGCGGAGCTCAAGGGCGCCGGCGGGCACATCACCGAGAAGCAGGACGCCAAAGAAGGCCCCGGCTGCGCCAAGAAGTGAGTGACGGTGCGTCGTCGCGTGCGGTTCCTATCTCGAACCGCACCCCCACCCGCACTCGCCCCACACCATGACCGGCATCCTTCTGATCCAACTCGGCACGCCGGAAGCGCCCACGGCCGAGGCTCTCAAGCCCTATCTCAAACAATTCCTCTCCGACCCCCGCGTGATCGAAAAGCAGGGGTGGAAGTGGAAGCTGATTCTCAACGGCTTCATCCTCCGCAGCCGCCCGAAGGAATCCGCCGAGAAATACGCCCGCATCTGGGACCCGGTCACCGGTTCCCCGCTGATGCACTATACGCGGCGGCAAACGGAGCTGCTCCAATCGCGATTCCCGAACGCCCCCGTGAACTTCGGCATGATCGTCGGGAGCCCCTCCGTTCGGGACGTGGCGAGCCAGATGGTGCGGAACGGCGTCACGCGGCTCGTCGTTCTGCCCCTCTTCCCGCAATACTCGGCCACGACCACCGCCAGCGCGACCGATAGCCTCTTCAAGACTTTCCTCCAGGAACGCCGCGTGCCCGCGATGCGGATCGCGACCAGCTACGCCACGCATCCCGCCTACCTGGATGCCCTCGAAGCTTCGATCCGGGAGGACGTCGCGAAGTTGCCATGGTCGCCGGAACACTACGTGGTCAGCTTCCACGGACTTCCGCAGAGCTATGCCAAAAAGGGCGACCCGTACCCGGCGGAAGTCGTCCGCACGACGCGGGAACTCGTTCGCCGCATGGGATGGCCGAAGAGACAGTGGAGCCAGACATACCAGTCGCGGTTCGGCCGCGCCGAGTGGTTGAAGCCCTACACGGACGACGTGCTGGCGAAGCTCGCGAAGCGCGGCGTCAAACGCGTGTACGTCGCGCTTCCCGGCTTCACCGCCGATTGTCTGGAGACCATCGACGAGATTGGTCGCGAAAGTCAGGAGGCGTTCCACCATGCGGGCGGCGAACACCTCCACTCCGGCCGCTGCCTCAACGACCACCCGAAGTGGATCGACGCCCTCGAACGCATCATCCGCGAAGAAGCCGGAACATGGCTCGGCTAGACCGGCACGCCCCATCGCAATCCCGCAAGTGACAGCGACGTGTCACTCAGATGGGCTCCCGACCGATGCTCTTGAAGCGGACAAGCACGCAGCCTCTCCTCGGCACGCCGCAACACCTCCTGCAATTCATCGACGGACACATACACCATCGGCTTCGATCGGCGTCTTGGCTGGCGCGCCGCGTGGTGCTGCTCGTAGAATGGACGAGGAGCTGATGAGGAGGCCGCGATGGTATCCGAACAGACACAAGTGACCGCCGAGCGAGCACGGCGGACCTACGAACAGAAACTGCGAGCGAACCTTGAGGCGGGGCACGTCGGCCAATTCGTGGCCGTCAAGCCGGAAAGCGGCGACTACTTCTTGGCCGATACCCTCGACGCGGCCGCCGACGCGGCCCAAGCGGCTTACCCATCACGACGGTCACACGTTCTACGCGTCGGGCACGCGGCGGCGATGCACCTCGGCGGAGCGTGGCTGTGATTGGCCGGGTGGATGAGGATCGCAACCGGTCTGGCGTGAGGAGCGGAACGTGGCGATGATCATTCCGAATCGCTTCCTCGTGCGGTTGTGCCACCCGTGCCCGCATGTCGCGGGCGTTCCCGATCAGTCGGACGACGCCGAACAACTGATTGATCTGCCGGAGTCGGCGCGAATCGAGAACTTCGCCGCGCTCGATCAGGCGGCCAACTTCGCGGACGTGCGACTCGCCTGGAACGAGTTCGGCCTCGCGGTGCAGGCCGAGGTGACGGGCAAGCACGAACCGCCCGCCGGCGACGCGGCGCGGCCCTGGTCGTCCGACGGACTCATGCTCTGGATCGACACGCGGGACGCGCGCTCGAGCCACCGTGCCAGTCGGCATTGCCACCAGTTTCATTTCCTTCCGGCGGGGGCAGGCGAAGACAAGGACGAACCGGTCGTGGTGCCGATGAAGATCAACCGGGCGTTGCAGGATGCGCCGCTCGCCAATGCCGCGGACATCCCCTTCCGCGCGGAACGAACGAAGAGCGGCTACAGACTCGAGGCGTTCCTTCCCGCCGCCGTTCTGAACGGGTTCGACCCCGCCGAGCATCCGCGACTCGGCTTCCATTACGTGGTCCGCGATCGCGAACTCGGCGACCAGTTCCTCGGCGTGAACGGCGACTTCCCGTTCGCGGACGACCCCAGCTTGTGGTCCGTGCTGGAGTTGAGCGGCCGCGACGCCGGGTGAACGCATACGATGACTCTTCAGTCGTGATGATCGCTCCCTCGGAACCGCTCATGCCTCCCGAACAACCCGATGCCACCGTCGTCGAGTTCGACGTCCGCACGGACGAGATGCTCGTGAACATGGGCCCGCAGCACCCGAGCACGCACGGCGTGCTCCGGCTCGTGCTCCGCACGGACGGCGAAATCATCTCCGAAGTGACGCCGCACCTTGGCTACTTGCACCGCTGCGCCGAGAAGATCGGCGAGAACGTCACCCCGATTCAGTTCATCCCCTACACGGATCGGATGGACTACCTCGCGGCGATGAACATGAACATGGGCTACTCGATGGCCATCGAGAAGCTCGCCGGGCTGCAGATCCCGGAGAAGGCGAAGATCATCCGCGTGCTGATCGGCGAGATGAACCGCATCGCCTCGCACCTCGTCGGCATGGGCGCGTACGGCCTGGACCTCGGCAGCTTCAGCCCGTTCCTGTACGCCTTCCGCGAACGCGAGCACATCCTCGACATGTTCGAGGACGTGTGCGGGGCTCGCCTCACCTACTCGTACCTCACCATCGGCGGCGCCCACGACGACCTCCCGCCCGGCTGGATCCAGCGTTGCCGCAACTTCCTCGAGTATTTCAAGCCCCGCATCCCCGAGTATCACGCGCTCCTCACGAACAACCACATCTTCGTGAAGCGCACCGCGGGCATCGGCGTTCTTTCGAAAGAGATGGCCCTGAACTACGGCTGTACCGGCCCCGTGCTCCGCGGTTCGCTCGACCGCACGAAGGGCGACGCCGAGTGGGACCTTCGCAAGACCGAGCCCTACTCCGGTTACGAAGACTACCAGTTCGACGTGGTCCTGCCGCCGTTCGACACGGCTCCGCCCGGCGCCGTGATCGGCGACTGCTGGCATCGCTTCTACGTCCGCATGCTCGAAGTGGTGCAGGCGATTCGCATCGTCGAGCAGGCCATGGAGAAGTACGAAGCGATTCAAGCCGAAGGGGAGAAGGTGCGGGCCGAACTCGAACCCGAAGCAACGAAGGATCCCAAGGGTCCGATCGCGGCCAAGCTCGCGGAGCAGCTGCGGACCAAATACTCGCATCGAGTCGAACCGCCGCGGCATCTTCCGGCCGGCGAGTGCTACGTCGAGACGGAGTGCCCGCGCGGCCAGATGGGCTTCTATGTCGCGGGACGGCCCTCGAAGGAGAACGTGCCGCTACGAGTTCGCGCCCGCTCCAGTTGCTTCTGCAACCTGAGCGTGGTGCACGAACTCTGCCGGAACTGCCTCATCGCGGACGTGCCCGCCATCGTCGGCAGCATCGACGTGGTCATGGGTGAGATCGATCGCTGAATGTCGTCCACCCGCAAGCGGGTCGCGAGTCGAGCGCCCCGCTTGCGGGTTCGTTCAGTATGCCGCTCGGGACAGCCGATCGCGGATGGCCGCCCACGCGGGTGCGTCCGGCGGCAGTTCCACGAGAATCTCATCGAGCCCGGCGCGGTCCAGCCGGAACAGCGTGTCGTAGAGCAGCGCCGCCGCGGCGGGCGGGTCGTCGGGCAAGCTCACGTGCGGCCCGGTTCCCGGGAGCATCGCCTTCCCGTGGAACATCACGCTGCCGACCCGCTTCCCGGCACGCGTGGCGGCCATGATCTCGTCCACCAGTTCGGTGCCGCTCACGAGTCGCAGCTTCGTCCGCGGGCTGTAATGCTTCTCCATTTGGCCGGGCGAACGGGCCACCTCCGGGGAGTCGTTCGAGCCGCATTCCACGTGTCCGATCACGGCTTCCAGCATGGGAACGGTGATCAATCCGTGCCGCAGAACACGGGGGATCGGGCCGGTCGCGTCCACGACGGTCGACTCGAGCCCGCCGGGGCAGGCGCCCCCGTCGAGAATCAGTTCAATTCGGCCGTCGAGCCCGGCGAGCACGTGCTCGGCGCGGGTCGGCGAGAGCTCGGTGCTGCGGTTGGCGCTGGGAGCCGCCACCGGAACGCCCGCTTCCCGAATCACCGCCCGAGCCACGGGATGCGCCGGGCATCGCACCGCGACCGTCGGCCCGTTCGCCGTCACGATCGCCGGGATCTCCGGCCGTTTCGGCAGCACCAATGTGAGCGGGCCGGGCCAAAATCGCTTCGCCAACAATTTTCCTGTCTCGGTCGGTTCCTCACTGACGTTTAATAATTCACTCGGATCCGCGACGTGAACGATGACGGGGTTGGTCGCGGGGCGGCCCTTCGCCTCGAAGATGCGACTCACGGCCTCGGCGTTCCGCGCATCCGCCCCCAGGCCGTACACGGTCTCCGTGGGGAACGCGATCAGCCCGCCGCCGCGCAGCACGGATGCTGCCCGGCGGATTTTTTCCGCCTCGGGTTGAGCGGGGTCCACCGCCAGCACGTCCGTCTTCATGGTCCGCGGTCCGCCTCGTGTTCCGTCGCGTAAGATGTGATACAACCATATCTGTGGAAGTAGAACAATGGTACGCTCGTCCAGCGTCGCCGCTCCCCGGACAACGGCCACCCCTCGCCGAGACGCCGTCATGCCCGATCCGAAACCGGCCGTCCCGCCTCCGACCGTCGAGCAGAAGCGCATCGCGCAGGACAGCTTCACCCGCGCCAAAGAAGCGATCCAGAACGCGAACCTCGACTACGCCATCACGCTGCTCTTCACCTGCTGCAAGCTCGATCCGGCGAACTTCCTCTACCGCCAGACCCTTCGCAAAACTCAGAAGGACAAGTACGGGAACAATCTCCGCGGCAGCCGCTTCGCGTTCGTGAGCGTGCCCCGTTGGAAGGCCAAGGTGAAGTCCGCGAAACGCGGCCGCGATTACCTCCGCGTGCTCGAACACGGCGAACAGGTGCTCTACCGCAACCCATGGGACATGGGCACGCAGATGGACATGGCCGAAGCGTTCGACGCGCTCGGCCTCAACGACCTCGCCGTGTTCACGCTCGATCAGGCCCGGCAGAAGTACCCGCGGGACGCGACCCTGAACCGCGCCCTCGCCCGTCTCTTCGAGAAGCGCGGCGACTACCCCAAGGCCATCATCCTCTGGCAACTCGTGAAAGAGGTCGTTCCCGCGGACGTGGAAGCGGCGCACAAGGCGAAGGACCTCGCGGCCAGCGCCACGATCCAGAAGGGGAACTACGAGGAAGCCGCCGCCGGCACCAAGGAATCGCCGGTGCTCGGCCGCATCGAGGCCAAGGCGGTCGAGAAGCAGGATCGCGGCGCCCGCGAAACCGAACCCCTGCTCAAGCGCATCGAGGCGGATCCGACCGAGCCCAGCCTCTACGTTCAACTCGCCGCCGCGCACCGCAAGTACGGCCAGGACGACCGCGCCCGTGCGGCCTTGCAACAGGGCCTCGGCCCAACCGGCAACGCCTTCCAGATTCAACTCGCTCTCATGGATCTCGACCTCGTGCCGATCCAGAAGGGACTCGAGCAGGTCGAAGGGAAACTCAGGAAGCTCAAGGAACGCGCCCGCCGCATCGAGGCGGACGAAGACCTCGAAGAAAACGAGGAGCCACTCTCCGAGGAGGAACTCCGCAAGCGGCGATCGCGGCTGATCAAGGAGTTGAACTCGCGGGAGATCGCCATCTACCGGATGCGGGCGGACCGCTATCCCAACGAAGTGCAGCACCGGCTCGAACTCGGCACTCGCCTCCTGAAAGCGGACTTGACCGAAGAGGCGATCGCCGAGCTTCAACAGGCCAAGCGGGACGAGAAGATCAAGTGGAAGGCGGGGCTCCACCTCGGCATCGCGTTCCAGAAACGGAACGCGTGGCGTCTCGCTCAACGCAACTTCGAGGAAGCCCTGGCCGCCCTTCCGCCCGGTGAAGACTCCGGCCGGAAGGACGTTCTCTATCACCTCGCCCTCGGCTCCGCCGAGAACGGCGATCTCCCTCGCGCCCTGGACCTCGGCCACGAACTGGCCAACATGGACTACGGCTTCAAGGGCATCGGCAAGCTCATCGACGAGTGGCAGGACAAGTTGCAGAACGCGTGACGCTCACTTCAACTCGTCCGCGCTCACGGGCAGAGTCAGGATCGCGCCGCCGTCGAGGTCGGTCTTCACGCGAAGCTCGCGGTCCAGGGCCGCGGGCTTCTTCCGTTCGAACTTCACCGTCAGCACCTGAACAGGGAGAGCGGTGTTGGCCGTCGTCGGGAGTTCGACCGAGACGCCTTCTCCCGCTCCATCCACGCCGAGCACCTTGAACGGCTTCGCGGCGCGAATCAGCACCCGTTGCGTGCCCGAGCCGTTGATCGCGACGTTTTCCATCCGCACGCGTGCCGGGGCGGCTTCGAGCGGCGGCGCGATCGTCCCGCTCACCGCGACCTGAATCAGCGGGGTTTCCTTGTCGTTCGTCTTGAATGTGATCGGCTCGGAGATCGTTCCCGCGGCCGCGCCGGGTTTCAGGCTCACGGTCACGAGGTATTCGACGCCGCCGAGCAATCGGCCGCCGCGGGCCGTTTCCGCGAACTGCACGTCGAGCGAGGCCGGGGCCGACGCGAGTTCCGAGATCTTCCAGTCGCGGTTGCGGCCCTTGTATTCCAGCTTCACCGCCTGGCTCGATTTCGAACCCTGCGGCACGGTGCCGAAGACCACGCTGCCGGGGTTCACCGTCACGTCCGTCTTGCTGTTCGCGCTGACCCGGATCACGGCGGTGGAAACGAACTTCGGCCCGAACGTGACGTAAAAGGTCTGCGAGTTCGTGCCCACGAACTTGCCGGAGTTCATGGTCACGGTGAACTTCGCGCTCTCGTTCGGCTGGAGCACCTTGTTCATGGGCACGTAGTCGAGGCAGGAGCAACTCTTCCGAATCTCGGTGATCTGCATCGGCGCATCGTACACGTTCGTGATGGTGAAGGTGTGCGTGCAGAGCGTGCCGTGGGGGACGGATCCGAAATCGTGAGTGACGATCGCGGGAGCGGCCTGATCGCGATTCTTCTCGATGTCCGGGAGGAAGAACTTGTTGGCCCAGGGGGCGGGTTGTGCCGGTTGAGCGGCGGGGGCCGGTTGCGGCGGCTGGGCCGGCGTGAAGGAGGCGAAGCCGAGGGCCGCCGCCGCCGCGAGGTGCAGTCGCTTCATCCGCGGGACTCCTGTCTGAAGCTCGTGTGCCGCCGGCGTCCTGCCGACGGCTTCTCCATGCTATGCATCGGCCGTGTCCGGCGGCGGCACCGCCGCGGATCGCGGATGCGCGGGGCTTCGCCTCGGGATCGGCCCGGCGCGAGCGGCACGACGCGTATGATGAGCCGCATGTTCAAGACCGTTCTCGTCAGCATGATCGGCACGGCCGGAGCCCTCGGCGCCGGGTGGTGGTCCATCAACCGCACGTGGCGCGTGAATGGCGTGGGCTGGCTGGAACGCCAGGGTTTTCCGTTGAGCGAGGTGTGGCTCTTCGTGGGCTGCGGGGCCGCGGCCGGGCTCTTGCTCGGCATCGTGAAACATCGCCGGAACGTTCAGCATGATGCGGAGGCGGCCGAAGTCGGCGCCGAGAACGCCTATCAATTCGAACCCGAGGTCGAGGACCACGACCTGCCCGAGATGCCGCTCTTCGCCGGGGCCACGGGCGTGGCCAACCGCATGACCACGACGTCGAAGAACGGCGTCCGCGTCGAGGTGTTCGAACTCACGACCGTGGTGCGGAGCAGCGAGAACACCCACTACGTGCGGCGAACGGTGGCGCTCCTTCCGGCCCCGGGGCTCGCCCACTTCCGGCTGAACGCGAAGAACTTCGCCTCGCGATTCTTGAGCATGATCGGCGTGAAGGGCGTGACCTTCGATCCGAACGCGGCGACGAACGAAGAGGACCGCGCCGCCGCCGAGGCGTTCGCAAAGAACTATCAACTCACGACGGTGGACACGACCGAACTCGCGGCCGGAGCGCCCGAGACGTTCGAAGGGGCGGACGACGCGGCGCGACGAGCGTTTCCCACTCGCGTGCTGCGGGCGCTGGCGACGAAGCCGGGATGGTCCATCGAATCGCACGGCGGCTGGTTGGCCTTCTGGCAGGGAGCCACCACGCTTCCGCCGCGGCGGCGGCTGGTGATGATCGAGACCGCGCTGAGCCTGCGGGCCGCGTTCCTCGCGCCCGCGGCGCCGAACGAGATCCTCCCCGCGATCCCCGGCACCGATCGTGGCCGGCAATCGGGTCGCATGCAGGGCGCGCTCCTCGGGGGCGTCATCGGAGCGTTCGCGTCCTTCTTCTTCGGCGGTCTCGCGCTCATGATCCTGAAGGCGGATCGTAATCCGGGCGAGAAAGACTTCCCCGGCGAGATGCTCGTCTTCCCCGCGATTCTGCTGATCGGCGCCACCCTCGGCGTGCTCATCGGGATCAACCTGCCGACCCGCGGCCCGCTGCTGAAGAAGCCGAAGGACCCGAAGCTCGAGAAGCGGGTCGGGTGCGCCGTGCTCTTCGGCCTGTTCGGCGGGTTCCTGCTCGGCGGCTGCCTGGGGGCCGCCGCCGGAATCGCCCTGGACTTGAAAATCGACGACCACAAAACGCGGATGGCGCTCTTCTTCGGCGGCGCGGGCCTCGGCTTCTTCCTCGGCCCCGTCGTCTGCGGGATGTTGGCGCACAAGATCCTGAGCCGCTTCTCGAAGCCGCCCGAAGACGATCAACGCCTCGACGCGAGATAGGCGACGAGATCGGCCGCTTCCTGCGGAGTGAGCCCGGCCGCGAGGCCGTCCGGCATCAGGGACAATCGCGACGGCTGAATCGCCTCGATGTTGTCTGCCGCAAGAACGAGTTCCTTGTTCTCGCCGTCGCGCAGCACGGCCTGCTTCGCGTCTCGCTTCACGAGCAACCCCGTGAAACTGCGGCCGTCGTGCGTCTTCACGAGGTACGAGGCGAACTTCGGGTCCACCTTCGCGGACGGCTGCAGGATGCTGTCCAGCAACTCGGCACGGGTCCGTTCCTTGCCGACGGCCGAAAGGTCTGGCCCGAGTGACACACCCTTGTCACCGATCTTGTGGCAGTTGACGCACTTCATCTCTTTGTTGAAGAAGAGCGCCTCGCCGTTCTTGGGGTCGCCGGCCTTGGCGAGAATTGCCGTGGGCCGCGGGTTCATGCCGATCCGTTTCCCCTTCGGATCCGGCGAGAGGTAACCGTCGAACAGATCCCGAACCGGGCCGGGAGGTAGCTTCGCCGCGGTCTTCAGCAGCTTCGCGTGATCCTCGGCATGGTTGTACTTGTCCCCGAATGCCAACGCGAACGGCAACGCGGATTCGACCGCTCCGCTCGCGGCCTCGAGGCCATCCGGAGACTTGGGCAGCTTCAAACGCTCGTCGTGCTTCATGCCGTGAATCCAGTTCGCCACCATTTCGATCGCGGAGTTGTGCGGTTTCTCCGACCCGAGGTGCGGCATGCGGCCGTGGTTGAACTTCGCCATGCGGTACAGGAGCACGCTCTTGAACGGGTCGCCGGGCGCGATGAGCCGCGCGTCCTTGATGCCGAAGTCCCCCTGCTTCGGCTTCGCGTCGAGCAGTCCCGAGTCCTTGAGCGATTTCGATACGTCCATCTCGAACACGACCTGACCGCCGCCGCCGCCGAAGCGGTGGCAATGGGCGCAGTTCACGTGCAGGTAGCTGCGGACGCGTTCGTCCAGCGACACGCCACCGGCATACGGCCACACCAGTCGCTTCTCCTTCTTCGTCGCCTCGCGGTCGTACGGCGGCAGCGGCTGGTCTTTCTCGTTCACGCGTGTGATGAACCCGTTCCGGGTGAACCACTCGAGGCCCGTGTCGTCTTCCTCTTCCGTGTGGTACGTGTTGTTCAGTTGCGGAATCGTGAACGCCATCGCGTACTCGGACCACGCGTTATGGCAGATCATGCACTGCGTGCGGCTCGCGAACGACCACGATTCCTTGTGATCCTGGCCTCGCAGCTTGAAGGTGTAGTCCTTGTCCAGGCCATCGGCGGGCACGAGGTCCGCGTCGGTTTGGTCTTCGCGCCAGGCGTACGTGTAGGCTCGCCAATCTTCGCCGTCGAAGTGGAGGATTTGCGTCTCGATGCGGACATCGTGCGGGCGGCCGGCGAACATCGGCGCGATGGTCTTCACCAGAACGGCCCCCTTGGGGAACCGCATGTTGAACTCGTGCCAGAAGACTTGTCCGGGAAGCTTGCGTGGCTTCTCGAACGCGTTCACGCTCGAATCGCCGGGCAGCGCGATGAGCCAGCGGGCTGTGGCGCCGTCCATGTATTGTTCGGAGTTGGGCTTGAACCGGACGACGCCCGCCGCCGGTTCCTGTTCTTTCACGTTCTTGAAGAGCCCGGTCTCGCTCAGTTTCTTGGGGAAGTTCACGTTGGCGCCGGCGGCATCGTTCTTCTCCAGCGTGTACATCAGGCCCGAGTCGTAGTCGAAGTAGTAAATCTCGCCGGCGTGATCCTCGCCGAAGCACGACACACGGATGCCGAGTTTCACGATCTCGGGCATTTCCTTGAGGCGGTCGCCGTCGAACTTCGCCGCCCAGATGCGACGCGATTCCCAGTCCCCGAAGACGTAGGCTCCGACCAACTCCGGGAACTTCTTCCCGCGGTAGACATAGCCTCCAGTCACGCTCATCGCGATGGTGTGCGGCAGTTCGATGGTCGGCGGGCGGATCGGAGTCGGCCCCGGCTTCTGCTCCGGCTTCACCGCCTGCCGCCCCTCCGAGATGCTCCAGCCGTAGTTCCCGCCCTTCTCGATCTTGTGCACCATCTCCCACAGTTCCCACCCCACGTCGCCGACCCACAGGTCTCCGGTCTTGCGGTCAAAGCTCATCCGCCACGGATTGCGGAACCCGAACGCCCAGATCTCCGGCCGCACGTCCTTCATCCCCACAAATGGGTTGTCCTTCGGCACCGCGTGGTTCTTGTTCGCCTCGCGCTTGTCCACGTCGATCCGCAGGATGGACGAGAGCAGATCGCTGCAATCCTGGCCGGTGTTGAGTTGGTCCGGCGGGTTGGGGCCGCGGCCGTCGCCGGTACTGATGTAGAGCATGCCGTCCGTCGGGGAGAAGTGCAGGTCGCCGCCGTTGTGCCCGCCGCCTTGCCACGTGATGACGATCTCTTCGCTTGCCGGGTCGATCCGCGGCGGATCGGTCTTCGTCACGGTGAAGCGGCTGACCCGCGTGCCGTCCGGCAGGAACTCGGGGCCCTCCTTCGGCTTCTTGGCCAGCGTGTAGCAGACATAGCAGTAGCGGTTGGTCTCGAACTTCGGGTGAAACACGAGGCCGTACAGTTCGCCGATCCCCGCGGCGTGCTTCGTCATCGCGATTGTCTTCACCTCGGTCTTCAGGTTGAAGAAGACCTCGGGCTTCGCGTCCGCTTTGTTCGCGATCGAATGCAAGACGCCGTCCTGCTCGCCGACGAAGAGCCGATCCGTGCCGGGGGCCCGCGCGATGAGCACGGGATTCTTCAACTTCACGTTCGGGAAGGCCGGGGCCGATTTGAACGGCGGCGGCGTCTCGGGCGAACCCGTGATCTTCGACGTGGTCCATGGAGTCCGCTTGGACGCCGCGGGTTTCTTCGCTTCTTCCGCGGGTGAGAACGCGACGATCCCCGAGACCACGACCAGTCCGGCGATCCACGAACGCGACATGACCGATCCCTCGAGGAACTCCGACGCGGCGACTGATCGGCATTCTCGCCGATCGCTCGCTCCCAGTCATCTGTCTACTGAGTAAAACGAACCTACCGAACGCGGAGACGCCATGCCCGAGCAGTGGGACTACAAGAAAGCCGGGCTGGACCTGGCCAAGTACGAAGAGACGATCGCCGGGATCCAGCGGCACCTCGCACGGGCTTCGAGCCCGCGCGTGTTCCCACCGCCCTTCCCGACTCGGAAGGGCGGCAAAGGCGTCGGCGGGTTCGCCAGCCTCTACGACCTCGGCCCCGGATACAAGCGCCCCGTGCTCGTGAATTGCACCGACGGCGTGGGGAGCAAACTGAAGATCGCCGCCCTCCTCGATAAGTACGACACGGTGGGCATCGACCTCGTCGCGATGTCCGTGAACGACCTGATCTGCACCGGGGCCGAGCCACTCACGTTCCTCGATTACATCGCCATGCCCGCGGACGATCCCGCGATGACGGCCCAACTCGTGAAGGGCATCGCGGACGCCTGCGTGGAAGCCGGCTGCTCGCTGGTCGGTGGCGAAACCGCGATCCTCCCGGACTTCTACCAACCCGGTGACTTCGACATGGCCGGGTTCGCCACCGGCGTGGTGGAGCGCGACGCGATCATCGACGGAACGAAGATCGCGACCCGAGACGTGGTGATCGGACTGCCCTCCAGCGGCATCCACTCGAACGGGTACAGCCTGGTTCGCAAGATCGTCTTCGAGGCGGGGAAGTTCGGCGTCCGCGATCGCGTGCCGGAACTGAACACGACGGTGGGCGAGGCCCTGCTCGAACCGACGCGGCTCTACGTGAAGCCGATCCGCCGAATGCTCGAGTCGTTCGCGGTTCACGGATTGGCGAACATCACCGGCGGCGGCCTGCCGGACAACATCGGTCGCATTCTGCCGCCGACGAAGCGGGTGTACCTGAAGCGCGGCTCGTGGCCCATCCCGCCGGTGTTCGAGTGGCTGCGGAAACTCGGGAACGTGGCGGACGCCGAGATGCACCGCGTCTTCAACATGGGCATTGGCTTCGTCGTGATCGCCGAGCCCGCCCACGCGGACGGCCTCGTGAATCACTTCGCCGCGAACGGCATGGCGGCCCGCATCGTCGGCGAGGTCCGCGACGGCGAACCCGGAGTCGAGATCGCGTAGGCTGTTCGGCCGATCTCTTGACGCTAAGATATTTTGCACCTCTCCGCACTCAGGAACAGGAACACGGCTCCGATGTCCAATCCGCAATCGATCACCCGCCTGTACGGCCTCGGCCTCACGCCCGGCAAGTACCGCGGTCTGCAACGCATCAGCAACGCGAACGGCACGCTGACCATGGTCGCCACCGACCAGAACAGCTCCATGATCTCCATGATGAAGAAGGCGACCGGCAAGGAGCCGAGCTACGCCGAGGTTTCGGACGCGAAGGTGATGCTCTCGCGGGCCCTTTCTCCGCACTGCTCCGGCCTGCTCGTGGATGGCTACTACGGGTACTGGAGCACGGTGGCCGCGGCCGCGGTTCCGGCCTCCACCGGGCTGCTGATTCGCGTCGAGAAGTCCGGAGCGACGAAGAACGCCGCCGGGGCTCCGTGCGGCGAGGTCGAGCCGGGCTGGGGCGTCGGCAAGATCAAGCGCTGCGGGGCGGACGCGGTGAAGCTTCTCGCTCAGTTCGAACCCGCCGAGTTCGACTCCGCCGAACGCAACTTCGAGTTCACCAAGCAGATCTACAACGACTGCGTGAAGCACGACATCCTCTTCCTCCTGGAGCCTATCCACTTCGCCTACAACGGCGAGAAGGACGACAGCCCGAGCAAGATCGCCCGCAAGGCGAGCACGGTCATCGAATCGGCCCGGATCCTGAGCCGCTACTGCGACGTGTACAAGGCGGAGTTCCCCGGCACGGTCGGCGTCGAATCCGACGCGCAACTCATGGACAACCTGAAGAAGCTGACGGACGTGTGCGTCAAGCCGTGGGTGCTTCTCTCGGCGGGCGTCGACTACCCGCAGTACAAGAAGCAGGTGGAGATGGCGATGAAGGCCGGCGCGAGCGGCGTGCTCGGCGGCCGCGCCTTCTGGAAGGAGTTCTTCACCTACGCCACGCCGGCCGAACGTCAGAAGTTCGCCGAAGGCGAGTGCGTGAAGCGCGTGAAGGAAATCGACGAGATCGTGAAGACGGGCACGCCGTGGTTCGCGAAGTACGGCTACTCGCTCTCGGACCTGCACGAGTTGCGGGCCAGCGAAGGGTGGCATGCCCGCTACGGCGGCGGCACCGCTGGGGCCGCGGCCACGCACGTCGAGGGCGGCGTGTACTGATTCGAGCGGAAAACGACGGCCTCATGAGCCACCGGGGATGGGAGCGATTCCTGTTCCGGTGGCTCGCTTAGTTTGCTCCCCGCGAACTCGGGCTCGTTCACGCGTTGCCGGGCGGTCCGCGAGAGGTATAACACCCCGGTCCCGAACCGGCCGGACGCCGCGTCCCGGGCCCGATCCCCGATTCCGACCCGGAGACACAGCATGGCCGAGGGGCGTGACCGCGCAAAGAGCGCTTCGTGGACCGAACTCTTCCGCTGCTTCCAGGTCGCACTCGATCCGCGGAAGTTGCTGGCGGCCGCGGCGGGCATCCTCGTCATGTCCGTGGGATGGTACATCCTCTCCGCCATCTTCTACTACAAGGCTCCCGAACGGAGCGACGCGAAGTACCAGAATTCGACGCTGACCAAGGAATACGAGGGAAAGAACGAGACGGAGTTGAACGAACTCGGGAATCTCGCCTTCGAGCGGGACCGCGCCGAGTGGCGGGAACTGGCCGATCTCGCGGTGCCGGCGAATGCCGGCGCCCCCGCGACCGAGAAGACGCCGGCGGTGGCGCCATCTCCGGCGGGCCGCCTGAGGACGATGCCGTGGGACGAATACCGCGGTCCGAACCCGTTCCTGTTCGTCACGAGCGTGATCGGCGGATCGGCGGCGGAGCGAAGCGAGTCCATCGGCGGGTTCATCTCCGGTTCGCTGCCGGTGCTGATGGAGCCGCTCTTCAAGTTGCTGCTTCCGGTGACCAAGATCGTGTCGCCGGGAGTGTCGCCGCAAACGCGGGTGTACCTGTTCAGCGTGTTGTTGTGGAGCCTCGCCGTGTGGGGCTTCTTTGGCGGCATCATCACCCGGCTCGCGGCCGTGCAACTGGCGGGCAAGGGCCCCGTGACCTTCCGCCAAACCATTCAGTTCGTCGCGACGCGGTACCTGAACTACCTGCTTTCGCCGATGGTGCCGCTCGGCATCGTCGCGGCCGTGGTCGTCGGTCTGTTCCTTTACGGTTCGCTGGCGTTGATCCCCTTCCTCGGGGACATCGTGTTCTACGGGCTCGGGTTGCCGCTGATCGTGCTCGGCGGCGCGATCATGGCCGTCTTCCTCGTCGGGCTCGTCGGCTATCCGCTGATGTATCCCACGCTCAGCGCAGAGGGCGATTCCTCGGACACGTTCGACGCCCTCAGCCGCTCGATCAACTACGTGTACCAGGCCCCGTGGCAGTACCTCTGGTACTGGGTCGTGTCGATCTTCTACGGCGCCGCGGTCACGTTCTTCGTGTTGTTCTTCGCTTCGCTCATGGTGTACGTGGGGAAGTGGGCCGTGGGATTGCCCGCGAGCGCGATGTACTCGGACCGCAAGCCGGAGTTTCTGTTCGTGTACGCTCCCGAGTCGTTCGGGTGGAAAGAACTGCTGCTGAAGGACAGCCCTTATGAAGTCAAGCACTCGGCGATCGAGACGGCCCGCGGCCGCCGGGTGGACGTGTACTCGCCGGTGAACCCCGAGGCGGACGCCGCGAACCGCCGCGAGAACTGGAGCTACAACACGTTCGGTTCTCGCCTGGTCGGACTGTGGCTCGGCGTGCTGTTCCTGATGATGCTTGGCTTCAGCTACAGCTTCTTCTGGACGGCCTCGACCGTGATCTACTTCCTGATGCGGAAGCGGATCGACGAAGCGGAGATGGACGACGTGTTCATGGAGGAAGAAGAACCGACGATCCCGGCGTTCACGCCGAAGAGCCCGCCGCCTCCGCCGCCTGCAACCTCGCCCACGTCGTTGCCGGTGATCCAGGCTCCGCCTCCGCCTCCGCCGCCGATCCCGCTGGCGACGAACCCGCCGCCACCCCCGCCGCCCAGTGCGAACGGCGACAAGCTCGCGTAGAATGCCGCCTGCGAGGTGGGCCACGCGATGTCGTCCACCGAGATGCAGGAAAGCGTGAAGTTGCTGACTCTCGATGAGAAGCGGCTCTCCTGCCACTCCGTGAGACCGTGAACGATGCCGCGATCCGTGCTCCTGTTCAGTGGCCCGTGGGCCGACGTTCCGCTTGATTCGCTCGCGGCCAAGGCCGCGGCGTGGGGCTACGCCGGATTCGAACTCTGCTGTTGGGGCGATCACCTCGAAGTGCAGCAGGGCCTCGCGGACGACGGCTACGCTCCGGCCCGACTGGACCTCCTCGCCCGGCACGATCTGCACGTGCCGGTGATCGCCAATCACAAAGTCGGGCAGGCCGTCTCGGATGTCATCGACAAACGGCATCAGTCGCTGCTGCCGGAGTACGTGTGGGGCGACGGCGACCCCGAGGGCGTGCAGGAACGAGCCGCGGAAGAACTGACCGCGACCTTCCGCCTCGCGGAGCGGCTTGGCGCCACGGTCGTCAGCGGATTCACCGGCTCGCCCGTGTGGAGCTACGTCGCCGGGTACCCGGCCCCGCGACCGGATGTCGTCGCGGACGCGTTCAAGCAGTTCGCCAGGCGCTGGAACCCGATCCTGGACGCGGCCCGCGATTGCGGCGTCCGCTTCGCCGCCGAGGTGCATCCGGGCCAACTCGCCTTCGACTACCACTCCGCGGAAGCCACGCTCGACGCTCTCGGCGGCCGCGAAGAGTTCGGCTTCACGTTCGACCCCAGCCAACTTCACTGGCAAGGCGTCGACCCCGTGGAATTCCTGCGGCGATTCAAGGATCGCATCTATCATGTCCACGTGAAGGACGCGACGCTCACGCTCAACGGCCGGGCCGGCGTGCTCGCCGGATATTGGCCGAGCGGCGATCCGCGATCCGGGTGGCAATTCCGCTCGCCCGGCCACGGCGGCATCGATTGGCCCGCGATCCTCCGCACGCTCAACGAGATCGGTTACGACGGCCCGCTCGCCGTGGACTGGCACGATCCCGGCATGGACCGCGAGTACGGCGCGGCGGACGCCCTCCGATTCGTAAAGAGTCTGGACTTCGAACCACCCGGCAAGCTGCGGTGACTTCTGTGTAGGGTGGGTCGAAGTCCGCGGAGCGGGCGAGGCCCACCGAGGGCGATTGGTGTCGCATGGTGGGCCTCGTCCGCTCCGCACGCTTCGACCCACCCGGCAAGCTTCGGTGACTCCTGTGTAGGGTGGGTCGAAGTCCGCGGAGCGGACGAGGCCCACCGAGGGCGATTGGTGTCGCATGGTGGGCCTCGCGTGCTACGCACGCTTCGACCCACCCGGCAAGCTTCGGTGGCTCCTGTGTAGGGTGGGTCGAAGTCCGCGGAGCGGACGAGGCCCACCGAGGGCGATTGGTGTCGCATGGTGGGCCTCGCGTGCTACGCACGCTTCGACCCACCCTACGGGCAGAGTGGCTTGGAGATGAGCGATGCGATTTCCCACGTTCGATGAAGCCGAACGCCTCAAGGCCGAGTGGTCGGACAAGTTCGTCCGCGTGAAGCCGGGGTTCGAGCAGTACAAGCGGTTCGAGGGATTGGTCGGCCGCGTGGTGACCGTGAACTTCGGCGGCAAGGCGATCGTGGACTTCGCCGACGGCGCGTGGTACGACGTGCCCGCCACCGACCAGTATCTTGAAGTGGTGAGCGAAGAAGACGCGAAGGGCAAGTACGACGGCACCGTGAACAGTGCGCAGAAACTCCCCGTGCGGCAGGGGTAAGTCATGGGCCGGAAACGCAGGCTCTTCACGGTTCCAACGCCGCTCGGTTACCGCGTGTTTCTGGATCGAGACCGTTGGCGAACCATTGTGAAGCACAAGCATCCCGCAATGGCGAACCGCGAAGGCGAGGTTCGTTCCGCTCTTGAAGAACCGACTTCCATCCGCGAGAGTAACAAGGAAGCCGAAGTTCACATGTACTATCGTCTCGCGGCTTCCAAGTATGTTTGCGTCGTCGTGGCGCCCGCGGCCGGTGATGAGCGCTTCGTCGTGACCGCCTACGACACTGCAAACGTCAAGCAGGGGAAAGAACTGTGGAGAAGTTGAGAGTTTACTTCGACCGCGAGGGCAATAGCCTCAGCGTGTGGTTCGACGATCCGAAGAAGGAACACATCTGCGAAGAGTCGGACAACGACCTCGTGCTTGTGAAGGATCGCAAGGGTCGCGTGATCGGCTTCGAGCGACTGAACTTCCTCACGGCGAAGCAACTCAAGGAGGGCGGCGGCATACCGCTCGAAGTTCAATTGGTCTGATTGGATGGTCCGCAGCGAGTTCTCTCATGCTCGACGTCTCGGAGGTCGACCCATTCGTGGCTTGTACCAAGTTCGCAGTTGAATGGCTTGGACACGTCGCGTCCCATGACCTTACACGTGCGGAATCGATGATTGACGTTGTCGAGTCGGGCATTCCATTCGCCCAGTCTTTCCCAGCGCCAGATGGATTCACCTATTGCCAACCAAGTCGCGCCGAAGGCTGGGACCTTCATTTCCTTGCCTTGAGCCAAGGCGGGTTGTCCGTCGATTTCGAAGTGCCGTTTCTCGAGAAGAACTTCCGTCCAATGATGGCGAACTTCACGATGCGTCGTAAGGGCAACTTCCTTGAAGTTCGATTTGGCGGATTGGATATCACCTAACCTCCGGCCGCTGACGCGGGCCGGCTCGCCGGCGGAACACATGATCCTGCTCATCGACAACTACGATTCCTTCACTTACAACCTCGTGCAGCGGTTCGGGGAGATCGATCCCGCGTTGCCGATGACCGTCGTGCGGAACGATCAGATCACCACCGATCAGATCTCCGAGATGAACCCGACGCACATCATCATCTCGCCGGGGCCGTGCACGCCGAAGGAGGCGGGCATCTCGAACGAGGTCCTCACGCGGTTCGCCCACACGCGTCCGGTCTTCGGCGTCTGCCTCGGGCACCAGTGCATCGGCCACAGTTTCGGCGGAGACGTGATCCGCAACTGGCGCATCATGCACGGGAAGGTGTCGCCCATTCACCACGACGGCAAAGGCGTCTTCGCCGGGCTCTCGAACCCGTTCGACGCCACCCGCTACCACTCGCTCGTGATCAAAAAGGAGACTTGGAACAACCCGGATTTCGAAGTTTCGGCATGGACGGACGAAGGCGAAATCATGGGTGTGAGGCACAAGACATGGCCGCTGCACGGGGTGCAGTTCCACCCCGAGAGTTTCCTCACCGTCGAAGGCCCGAAACTGTTGCGGAACTTTCTCGAGATGGCTCCGTTGCGATGAACCCCAAGTCGTGAGGCCCCGACTCGGGGAACCCGTCGCGGATCGGGATCGATCAGATTTTGTCGAGCGAGTCGAGCCACACGAGGAGTTCGAAGAAGAGCTTCTCGTCGTAGTATTCCTTCCCGCTCTCGTTCATCAGGCGGTAGATCACGGGGAAGCGCTTCTCTTCGAGCGCCTGCTTGCTCGCCTGCACGTCCTTGATCGCGGGATCCTTGTCGCCGACGGAAAGGTGGAAGGCGAGGGGCTGATTGGCAACATTGTCTTTGGGCGAGGTGCCGAGCGTGGCTCCCAGAGTGGCGACTCCGCGGAACACGTCGCGGGCGTTGAACGCGACGTAGAACGCCATCTGCCCGCCGTTGCCCATGCCGTGGGCGACCACGCGATTCTTGTCGGTGGTGTATTGCGCCAGCACCTTTCGCACGTCCTGCACCACGAGTTCGGTCTCGCTGGGCAGCCACCCTTGCGGGTTGTTCGCTTTCGGCCCCATCATGATGTAGTGGTGGTCTTCGCAGAAGGTGCGGAAGGTGCGAGCCATGATCTCGTTGTCCTTCGCCTTGCCCGCGGGGTGGAACCAAACGAGCACGCCGTGCGACACGTTCGGGTCGTAGTTGTCCGGCACATAGAGCCAGTACTGGCGACCGAGCGCGTCGTCGGTCCGTTCGAGTAGCCCGGTCTCGATCTTGTCTTCCTTGCCCTTTTTCTTCGGGATGAGGCCGCCGCCGTCGTCCTTCTTCTTGGGGGCGCCTTCGAGCGCTTTGCTGAAGGTGGACGGCATCGGAAGCTTCTCCGGAATCGCATCCGGGAGCGTGGCCAGCGTCGCGGTCACGGTTTCGACTTTCTCGCCTTCTTTACGCTTCACTTCGATCTTGATTTGCATGCCGGGGGCGAGTTGCGATACGAGGGCCATCAGTTGGGCGGCGTTGCGGATGGGCGGAAGTTGCATCGCGGCGGCGGGGCCGACCTTCATGATGCGATCGCCTTCTTTCAATCCCGCGGCCGCGGCCGGGCTGTTCGCATACACGTGGCGGATCACCACGCCCGGCTTGTCCTGGGCTTCGTCCCGCATCGGCAGGATGCCGAGGAACGGGTTCACATAGGCGGTCGCGGTGCCGAGCAGCACGATCTTCGCGATCTCCTGCTCCTTGTCTTCGCGGCTGAACTTCAGCTTGATGGCGTCGCCCTCGTACTTCGGCCCGAGAATGTGCTGTACGGTGGAGAAGTTCGGGGTCGGTTTGTCGTCGATGGCGAGGATCTTGTCTCCGACTTTGAGCCCGGCGCGGGCCGCGGCCGAATCGGGTTGAATGGCGCCGATCACGGGCGCCGCGTTGTACTGGTCCGGGCTTTGGGGGTTGATGCCGATGAGCCCGCGGCGGAGCGTGCCGCCCTTTTTCAGGTCCGGGAGTTTCGCGAGCACGTCTTCGAGCGGGATCGCGAAGCCGATGCCCGAGTCGTACCACTCGAAGCCGGAGGTTTCGCCTTCGCCGCGAGAGGACGCGGGAATGATGACGCCGAACACGCGTCCGTCCACCGAGACGAGTGGCCCGCCGTAATTCGTGGGCGAGGTCTTCGCGTCCGTCTGGAAGGCTCTGCCAAGCAGCCGGTTTGCGGCCGAGAGAATGCCGACGCTCACGGAGGGGGCGTGATCGATGTTCGTGTCCAAGGTGCGGCCGAGGGCGAGGGTCCACTGGCCGATCTTGGCGTCTTTCTTGGGCAGGGCCGCGGGAACGGGGAGGTCCTTGGCGTCGATCTTGAGCAGCGTGAGCATGCGAGTCTGATCGGTGGACACGACCTTGGCGACGAACCTCGTCGGGCGGCCGGGCACGGTCACGAAGATGTCCGTGGGCTTGTTCGCGAAGTTGAAGGAGGACGTGACGACGTAGCCTTCGGCGTCCACGATCAGGCCGGTGGTGGCGCCCGTGCCCACGGCGATGCCCTTGGACTTGGGGGCGGGCCCCTTCGGCGGCGCGCCGGTGGCCACGTCCAACCCGCCGGCGGTCTCGATCTTCACCACGGCCGGAGCGACCTTGGCGATCGCGGATTTCATGGCCAGTTCGGTGGCCGCATTCACGTCCGGTTGTTGGGCCGCGGCCGGAGCGGCGAGAAGGGCCAACAAGATCGCGGTTCGGCGCATCATGGCGTTCATCCTGCGTAGATCACTTGAAGAAATCCGCCACCGGGCACGAGAAATCGGGAAGCACGTCGCCGCCGTCGATCACTGTGCCCTGATGGAGCATGCGGCCCTCGTCGGGCTTTTCGTAGACGGTGACGGAGCGATCATCCGGGTCGACCAACCAAACGAGCTTCGAACCACTGGAGAAGTATTCGACGATCTTCTCCCGCATCTGCCTTCGCGTGTTGGACGGCGACAAGACTTCAACGCACAAGTCCGGCCCTCCGTCCGCGTAGCATGCCATCTCGGCGTCCAACGGCATCCGATCCTTCCCCATGAAGCTGACATCGGGTCCGCGAACCGTGTCGGGATCGCGTTCGACGATCGCGCCGCTTTCCACGACGACTCGACCGATCGGATTGCCGCGAAGATACGACTTGATCGCAAAGTAAACGTTCCCCGCGATTTCGCCGTGCCTCCAAGTCGGTCCAGGCATCTCGACGATCTCCCCGCGGACGAGTTCCTGGCGGCTGCCGTCCGAAGGGCGAGGCAGGAGCATGAACTCCTCCGCCGTCATCCGTTTGATTGTGGTCGCCATCGGAGAGTCCTCACTTCTTCGGCGGCGGCGGCGGGGCGACGACCGTTCGCGGGGGATGATTTCCCAGCGGGAGCGTCAGTGTCGTGAGAGATTCACCGCGACGGACGTCCACGCGAACCGTGGTGCCGGGCCGGGTGTGAGCGCGGAGGTATTCCAGCCAGGCGGCGATGCTCGCGATCGGTTCGCCGTCCACGAAGCTGATCAGGTCGTCCGGTCGGAAGCCCGCTTTCGCCGCGGGCGAATCAGGGATCACGGCTTCCACATAGGCCGGCGTGCGGCTGAGAATGTTCGGCACGAACACGAGCCCGCTGTAGCCGCCGTCGCCTTTCGTCGCGTTCTTGTCGCGGGGGGCCGGCTTGTAGTCGCCCTTCATTCCGCGGGCCACGAAATCCGGGAAGCTGATGTTCAGCGTCTTCTCCACGTCCATGTCCTTCTCTTTCACCTTCACGGTGACGGAGACGGCCGCGTTCACGGGGATGGCGTAGTTGAGGTTCGTTTCGGTCTGGTTGTTCTTGATCTCGCGGCCGATGAGGCCGAGGAGTTTGCCGTCGCGGGTGGTGAGGGCGCCACCCGAGGCGCCGGGGTTGTTCGTGATCTGATCCACGACATAGACGTCGCCGTTGTAGGGGAAGTCGAACACTCCGACGCGGCCGGACAGCTTCGTGCGGGCGGCGATCACGCCTCGCATGGCGCTGAGCGGTTCGTCCCGCAGGGCGATCTCGTACATGTTGCTGAAGCCGATGATCCAGTCGCCGGGGGCGGCGGAGGGGCGCTTCGCGGCTTCGGCGAAATCGAAGTACGGAAGATCGAGCCCGGTCGGCTCCTCGGGCTTCTTCCCCTCCACGCGGATTCGCAGGATCGCGGCGTCCAGTTCCTGCTCGATCACCATGACCTCGGCTCGCAGACGGCGGCCGTCGTACAAATGCACGACGAGGTCCGACGTGTCCAGCAGTTGGCTGGCCACCGTGAGAACGTGTCCCTCTTTCGAGATGAGCACGCCGGTGCCGAAGTTGTTCAGGCGCGAGAACCCGCCCGCGCCGAACAGCTTCACCATCTTGGTGTTCACGTCGTCGCAGACCTTGTCGAACGGGTCCGCGCCCAGGCTCAAGTTCGGGATCAGCGCCAGAATCAGGAGTGAAGCGATTCGCATGGTCGTGGTTGGTTATTGGTTGCTCGTCATTCGTGCCAGTCGTTCGTTGTCGGATCTGCTCCGACAACCAAGTACGCATTACGAATGACGATCATTTCAGGTTGTACTTCGCGATATTGATGTAGCCGTAGCGTTTGTCGCCGAAGCGGACTTCGAGGCGGTGGGGGAGCAGGAGGCCGCCGCCAGCGTCCTTGTAGTCGTGGAAATACACCTCGCACGGATCGGTGTCCTTGGAGAGATATGTCTCGAAACCGAGGAGCTTCGCATCCGCCTTCGAGTGGTACCACTTGCAGGTCACGGAGCCATGCTTGGTCCGAATCACGTCGGCGTCCACCCGCAGCGACGCGAGCGAGGTGGGAACCGAGCCGTCCGCGGGGAACGGGTACAGCGGCTCGGTGCCGCCGTGAGAGAAATCGCCCTCGAATCCCTTCGCGCCGACGGTGAGGTACCGGTGCCAGTGGTAGAGCGCCATCATGAGGCCGCCGGAGCCGACCGGTTCGGCCGCGGCCCGCGGCGTGAGCCCGCTCTCGAACGGGTGCAACGAGAACTCGATGTTCATGCCGAGTTTCACGAACGGGTCGGCGGTCTTCTCGTTGACCTCAAGTTTGATGGCGCCCTTTCGCTCGCCGAGGTCGTAGCCGCCTTCAGCGGTCCAGGCGCCGGCCACGGTGGTGAAATCGCCGAGTTTCTTCGCGGCGGCGAGGAGCTTATCCCGCTGCACTTCATTGAAATGGTAGTTGACGTATCCGGGCTTCACTTTCAGCAGCTTGGCCGCGGGCGAAGCGGTCGTGTTCGGCCCCTTGGGAACGGGCATCGGGCCGGGCCGCGGCGTGGGCATCGGCGCCATCGGGTCCTCGCGAGTCGGCTTCTCGCCGGGCGTGATGTTCTGCACACGCACGAGCAACTCGCGGGACTTCGCCCCGACTCTCACCGTCATCGGCACGCGCCACTCCTTCGGGAGAGTGCCGAGGATGTTCTTGTACATGTTTGCGCTCGTCATCTTGCGGCCGGCGAACTTCATCACCTGATCGCCTTCGGCGAGGCCGCGACGCGCCGCGTCGGACTCGTCCAGAAGCTGCTTGATGACCATCTTCTGAAGGTCGCTGGTTTCGTCCGCGGTGCCGACCACGGCGCCGAGACTCGCGTGGTCCGTGTCGATCCCCGCGTAGAAGTGCCCGAGGAAGTTCTTGATCTGGTTGATCGAGATCGCGTAGCCGACGCCCGAGTTGATTCGCACTCGCTTCTCGAAGTTGATGCGGCCGTTGATGCCGATCAACTCGCCCTTCATGTTGAAGAGCGGCCCGCCGGAGTTGCCGGGGTTGATCGACGTGTCCACCTGAATGCAGTCCGTGTATTCGCTGATGCCGGGGCGGCTGCCCATGGGTTCATAGCGATTCGTGCCGCTCACGAGGCCGTAGGTCACGGTCGGGGTGAAATCGAGGGCGATGGAGAAGGGGTTGCCCATGGCGAGGGACCAGTCGCCGATCTTCACTGTGTCCGAGTCGCCGAGCTTCACGAACGGGAACGGCTTTCCGGGCTCCTTCGGAATGAGCTTCACGAGGGCGACATCGCCGATCTTGTCCTGACCGACAATGACCGCGTCGTAGAGGTTCCCGTCCGCGAGGCCGCACTGCATGATGGCGCCGGCGGGCTGTGTGACGTGGTGGTTGGTGAGGGCATAACCTTCGGGATCGATGACGACGCCGGAGCCGATGGCCTGCCCGCCGTAGATGCACACGGCGACGACCGCCGGGCTGAGTTTGGCCACGACCGCGACGCGTTCGGCCTCGGCGTCGATCACGGCCTTCTCAATCGCCGCGGGCGGCTGCGCCCCGGCCGCGGGAATCAGACACGTCACGGCGCCGAGCATGATCGCCGAGGCAGTCGCGAGAACATGTTTCATATGGCGACCCGGTCAGGGGTTGATGATGACTTCCGCGGCCGGTCCGCGAAACAAGACGTCGAGCGAGTTCAGGAAATCCCGACCCAAGATGCGTTCATCGCTGGACGGATCGAAATGCACTTGGCAGGGAACCTCCGAACCTTCGACTGAAATCCAGACGCTGAACTCCATCGTGTGGATCAGGCTTCCGCCCACGCCGCCGATCACACCCGCCCTCGCAATCAAGGGATCGAGTTGAAGTCGCTGGCGATCGGACCAACGAAGCGCACACGTGTCGGCGCCAGTGTCCAGAATCAAATCCTCGAAGATCAGCCCGGCGACTCCGGGCGAGGTCCGGACCTCGGCGCGGATGACCGGCAGCGGCTCGCCCGGGTATGTCGAGTCATATGCGAAGCTGGTCCTTCTCATGCGAAGCGGTTCGTTCTCGCGTCCGACGCATGTGACGAACGCATGAATGTCCACCGCATTGGCCGCGTGATGAACCAGCGAGGGACGACGGCCCGAAGCGATGACCTTCCCGCCCGAGAACGCAATCCATTGATTGCGATACTGCTCCAACAGCGAATCCCGAACGGCCCAATACTCGGCTTCGTTCTTGTACCAATCCGGATGAATCTGCTGCGCCATTTCGGGCGGCAGACCTTCGGCCAAACTCTTGTATCCGGTCACGATCATCACTTTTGCACTCGCGCGTCTGCCAACACGGCCTGGCTGCCGTTGAAAAACGGGTTCGGGCCGTCCACCTGGATCCGCAACGTCTTCACGTTCTTCACATCCAGCGTCACGCCTTTGGGTTTCTCCTTGCGGCGAATCGGCTCGGCGAACAGCACGCGGCCATCCGCTTCGATCGTCACCGTCACCTCGGCCGCGCTGTCCCCCGCCTGGTCCAGGATTCCGATCGTCGCCTTGAGTTCGCGGTAGTCGCCACCGAGGGTGTATGTCAGGGCCGTGTCCGAGGGAATCCACAAGCCCTTCGGATATTCGATGCCGTCCAGCTTGAGCGGGGCATTGGCCGGGGCCTTGTCCACGAGGTACGGCGACTTCACGTTCAACGTCTTGTTCGCTTCGTCCGCGGGAAGTTCCGGGGCCTCGATCTTCGGAAGCAGGTCCGAAAGGTAAGCCACGTTCCCGTGGGCATAATCGAGCGACATCACCGATTGCGTCGACGGATAGCTCACGACCACCCCGCCGACAGTCGTCACCTTCATTCCCGATCCGGCGAGTTCGACCGACTGCGCCACCAGCGTGTTGCCGAAGACGTCGTTCACGCGGCAGAGCGTGGCCGGCACCTGGGCCGGTTGCGGCTGGCTGAACACGAGGCCGCCCGTGGCCCGCGAGAGCAGCAAGTCTTCCTTCGCCCCGTCCTCTTTCTCGAACGCGATCCTATTCCCTTCGGCGTTCCCCGCCACGAGCGTGCCTTGAATGATCGTGTAGCCATCCTGCTGCCGGGTGACGTAGAGATCACGTTTGCCCCGGTTCACGAGCATCTTCTTCCACTCGTCGCGGGTCTTCGCGTCGTCCGCTCCGCGCATCGCGTAGAAAACGGCGGAGAGCGGCAAGTCGAATGTCGGGTTCGGGGCGTCCTTCGGGCCGGGCATCAGGTCGAGGCTGAACGCCTTCCCTTTGATGCCGAACTTCGCGCATCGAAACCGCGAGCCATCCGTCAGTTCGATCTCGACGAACTTCACGTCCTTGGCGAGCGGCAGCGGCCGCCGGCCGAGATCGATCAGAACGATCTCCTTGCCCGCGACCTTGAGCGGCGACTCGCCGAGTTTGAACGTCACGCCGTCTTTATCCACGGCGACCAGCGTGCCAGTCAGCTTCTTGCCGGCGCCGGTGGTGAGGTCGTCAGCCGTCGCGACGGACGCGAGCAAGGCCGACAGTAAGACGAACGAGAGGCGGGAAATGTAACGCATGTTGCGACCGTAAGCGAGTTCGCGTGGTCCGCTGTGATTCTATCAACAAGAAGCGGTGGCCGAATGGCCACCGCTTCGGGTTTGTTACGAAGTCCGAGTTCGACTCAGTTCCCCTTGAACCCATGAATGCGGTTCAGGGACTTGAAGTACTCGTCGATCATCGGCTTGTACTTGGCCGGGAGATCGCGGGTGATATCTTCCACGACCTTGGCCCGTTCGGCCGGGGGCAGGCCGCCCCACTGCTCGGCCACGGCGCGAAGCTTCTTCTCGTCCACCTTGCCGGCGCCCGAGCCGCCCATGATCGTGCTGTCCGGAGCGGGGCTGGACGGGTTCAGCGAGCCGGCCCCAGGCTTCTTGCCGCCGCCGGGGCAGTTCCCGCCGTTGCACTGGCCGCCGCCCTTGGCCTGGTTCTCGAGTTCCTTGATCACTTCATCGAGGCGGAAGACGATCTTCTTCTGGATGTCCTGGGTCTTCTCGCCCGGGCGGCTGAGGTCGAGCCGACGGCCCGAGTTGTCCATCAGCTTCTCGATGTTCGAAAGGTCCTTCGGGTCCGGGGACCAGTTGACCATGTCGAAGTACATGAGGGTCGCGACCATCTTGTAGCGGTCCGGGGCGTCCGTCACGTCGTCGAGAAGGCGGGTGATGCTGCCGGCGGCGGCTTCCTTCTTCATCGTCGCGTGTTCGGACACGGCTTTGAAGAAGAAGTAGCTGGCGGGATCGACCACGGTTTCGGGCGTCACGGTCGCGAGGGCTTCAAGCGCTTCCTCGTACGCCTTCTTGGTCGCGTTGGCCTTGGCGAAGGCGAGCGCGAGGTTGGCGCGGAAGAAGGGATCGGCCTTGGCGTCCTTCACGAGGGCGGGCACTTCGCCGGCGGGCGGGCCGTCCAGCTTGCGGGCCGCGGCGAGGATCGTTGCAGCTTCGCTGTTCCCGGCCACGATCGTGTCCGAGACGCGATCCAGAACGGACTTGGACTCGTCCGACCAGATCTTGTCGAAGGCGGCCTGATCGAAGTTCCCGGTGGCCTTGAGCCACGCTTCGGACTTGGCCTTGGCGGTGGCCACATCCGCGGCCTTCAGGGTGCTGAACCCGTAGGCCGGCTTTTTGACGGAGGCCGCGTCCGCGGCGAACGACGGTTGGCCGACGAAGCCCACGGATAGGGCGGCGGCCGCGAGCGAAAGGCGGATCTTCACGGTAACCTCCTCGAAATCGATTCGGCAGTTGTGTTCGGAATGATTCGGGACGGTGGGTCGGTACTGGAGAGATTCCGCCACCCAATCTCGAATCTACCTTGACGCACAGGACTTTACAACATCTTTCCGGCGATCTCACCGGTTATTCATGGGTTGGCGAGCTGGCGGCGAACCCACAAGCGGTTCGCCGACCCGGCCGATTTCATCGCGGACACGCGGTCACTGGCTCATCTGGTCCGCGACCTTCTGCAGCATCTTTTTCAGCGTCTCCTGGCGATCGCTGAGTTGTTTCAGTTGCTCCTGGATGAACGGATCCTGCGATTGCGGGCCCATCGTTCGTTTGCCGAAGGCCGAGGTCCGCTCGTTCACCTGAACCTGCAGTTCCTTCAGGAGCTTCAACTGTTCGACCAGTTGAATCAGGTTTTTCTTCTGGTCGCCCGGGGGCGGCGGCATGCCCGGCGGCGGCGGCGGCGGCGGCTGATCGAGGTCCTGCTTGGCCTTCTTCAACGCCTCCAGCATCCGCTTCAACTGAGCGATGATCTGCTCCTCGATCAGTTGCGTGTCCGAGCCCACGTTCGTGCGATCGAGTTCCTTCTTCACCGCCTCCATGTCCTTCTTCGCTTCTTCGAGCACGCCGGCGAAGACGATCGCAGTGCCCTCCCCTTCGAGCAATCGCAGAGCCTTCTCGGCCTCGACCGCGATGCTCCCTTCCTTCTCGGCTTCGACCGTGCTCCGCTGGCGATCCGACGACGCGATCTCGCCGTTGTTCTTTTTGATCGTGCCGTCGATGCGCTTGGTCGCCTCGTACACTTCGATCTGCATCTGAAGCATCTTGTTGACGCGGCGTTCGAGGTCTTCCAGCTTCTGGCGCATTTCCTTTTCGCGAAGTTGCTTCAGCCGCTTCTCGAGTTCCTTGATCGCCTTGGCGATCTTGTCCCGGGCTTTGTCCTGATCGTCGCCGGCGTCATCGTTCTTCTTGTCGTTCAATTTCTTCTCGGCCTGCTTCTGATCCGGCACGGCGTCGTCCAATTCGCGGCGGGCGTCGTCGTTGGGATTGTTCGGGTTCGGCGGGCGCTTCTGCGGGGGCATCGGCCCGCCATCGGACGGCTCGCCCTTGGAGCCGCCCATCGGCGGGCTGTTCATCGGGGATCCGTCGCTCGGGGGCATCGGCTTGGCGTCGCCGCCCATCGGCGGGGACTGCTTGCTGTCGCCCTTGCCCATCCCCTGGCTCTTGCTGTCGCTCGGATCCTTCGGCTTGTCGTCCATCGGCTTCGGCTCGCCCATCTTGGGCTCGCCGCCCATCGGCTTGCCGCCCATGGGGTCGCTCATCGGGCCTTCTTTCGGGGATTCCTTGGAGGCGCCGGCCATCGGCATCCCGCCCTTGGGATCGCCCGGCTTCGGCTCGCCGCTCTTCGGATCGCCCATGCCGCCCATCGGATCCTTCTCGGATCCCTTCGGCTCCTTGGTGTCCGATTTCTGCTCGGCGGACGGATCGCCCGGCTTGCTGGAGTCCGGCTTCTGCTCGGCTTTGTCGTCCTTGGGTTCGGCGTTGCCGCCGTTCTTCGGATCGCCGCCGTTCTTGTCCTTCGGGTCGCCCTTGGAAAGCTGGTTCGCGAGGTCTTTGGTTTCCTTCGCGAGTTGGCCCTGGTCCTTTGCGATTTTGCCGGGGTCGCCCTTGCCTTCGGTGCGGGCGCGGAGCGTCTCCTGCTCGCGGAGAATCCGCTTGGCTTCCTTCAGGAACGCCTCGGTCTCCATGCGAAGCCGCTTGTTCTTCTCGGCTTCGTCTTCTGTGTTCAGGGTCTCGAGCACTTCCTTGAGGGCCGCGATGAGGGCTTTGTCCTTCGCGAGCATCGCGGGGAGTTCGGAGCCGGGGTTCGGCTTCGTGAGAGGCTGAATCAGCCCCTTGAACAGGTTTTCGATGCCCTTCTCTTCGGCGAGCTTCAGCGCGGCGCGAAGCGACTTCGCCCGTTCCTTTTCGTCCGGGTTGTCGGACTTCTCCCACTTCTGGGCGAGTTTCAGAAGCTCGTCCGCGAAGCGCTTGTACAGCTTGAGGTTTTCTTCCTCGGTCCGCTTGATCCCATCGGAGGAGGGCGGGGTGGTCGGCGGCTGGGCCGTCATCACCGAGGTGAGCGCGAACAGCCCGACGGTGGCGACGAGCAGGCCGGGCAGAAACCGCATTGGAGCGGGCATGGAGGGAACCTCCCACGTGGGGCGGGGCCGCCGGATCGGGGGCCACCGCACGGGATGTCATCATTTCAGACGAGACGCGGCCCGTTGGCAAACACTTTATCGGGGGAAATCGCCTCGCGACAGGCCGACCGTTACCGAAGCGTTACGGTTCGTTCCGGAAAAGTTGCCTACTCCCGCCCGTCGGGCATGCGATAGGATCGTGGTGCGGCTTCTCTCCCGTCTTCGCAAGGGTGCCCGTTCATGGAGATCGTCGGCCTCGGCTCGCAGATCGTGGACTGTGCTCGCGTGCGGAAGCTCATCGACCAGCACGGCGAAGAGTTCCTGATGCAGGTCTTCACGGAGCGGGAGATTCGCTTCTGCAACGACCGCACGCACGTGACCGAGCACTACACGGCGATCTGGGCCGCGAAGGAAGCCGTGCTCCGCAGCCTCGGCGCGAAGTGGCGCCGAGGCATGGACTGGAAAGAAATCGAGGTGTGTCGCCGCCAGGGGCACACGCCCACGGTGAAAATCACGGGCACGCTCGAAGAAATGATGATCGAGCTCGGCGTGGTGAAGTGCCTCGTCACGATGGCCCATTGCCGCGGATTCGCCACCGCCACGAGCGTCGCGGTGAGGTGAAGATTGCACGTTACTTGAGGCCGAGCGGGTGCTATCTTTTAGGGAAAGGCCCACCGCCAGGAACCCCGCCATGGACTCTTCGTTCGACGAACCGATGCCCCGCTACCGCCGCGAGAACGACGGCAAATGGATCGGCTGGACCGCGATCGCCGTGTTCGCGCTCGTCGGCTTCTGCTTCGGCGCATGGGCCGGAAACAAACGCGACAAGGTCGTCGAAGTCGTGAAGACAGTCCCCGCCGAGAACAAGCAGGACAAGAAACTCGAGCCGGAGCCGAAGAAGCCCGAACCCGAGAAGAAGCCGGAGCCGGAGAAGAAGATCGAGCCCATGCCGGAGCCGAAGAAGCCGGACCCGATGCCCGAGGTCAAAAAGCCGGACCCGATGCCGGAACCCAAGCCCGAGCCGAAACCCGAGCCCAAGAAACCGCCCGAACCGACGCCCGAGCCGAAGGCCGTCGCCGCCGTTTCCTTCGACAAGGAAATCCTCCCGATCTTCAAAGCGAAATGCAACCTCTGCCACGGGGACACGAAAGGCATCAAAGGCGGGCTCGACCTGCGCACGCTCGCTTCCATCAAGAAGGGTGGCGACTCGGGGGATGCCCTCGTCGCGGGTAATCTCATGAAGAGCCTCATCTGGGGCACCATCGAGGACGGCGCGATGCCGCCTCCGGACAAGGCTCAACTCACGGATGCGGAAAAGACCAAGATCAAGAACTGGATCCTCTCCGGCGGGAAGTGACATGCTTCCGACGCGTCGTCAACTCTTGCAGGCGGGCGGGATCGGGGTCCTCGGTCTCGGGCTGCCGCGCCTGCTTCAAGCCCGATCGCCCGGCGCGGGCGGCCTCACCCGCCCCACCGCGAACGCCTGTATCTTCATCGTTCAATACGGCGGTTGCAGCCACATCGACAGCTTCGACCTGAAGCCGGACGCCCCCGCGGAGATTCGCGGGCCGTACAAGCCGATCGCCACGAACGTGCCCGGCGTCCGCATCGGAGAGACGATGCCGCGGCTCGCCAAGATCGCGGACCGCTTCACGCTCGTGCGATCGATGAGCCACCGCGATCCGGGGCACGACGGCGGCATGCATGTCGCCATGACCGGCCACTCGAATCCGAAGCCCGAGACGCCGTACTTCGGCTCGGTGATGGCGAAGTTGCGACCCGCGACGCGGAACGTGCCGAGCTACGTGTGGCTGCAAAACCTCGCCGGCGACGTGCAACCGCGTTACCTCGGCGGCGGCTTCCTTGGGCCCGCCTACAGCCCGCTCCGCATCGGCAACGATCTGGACACGCCGTCTGCCCCCGGATTTCAGGTGAAGGCCTTCGACCCGCCTGCCGACGTGACCACGGCCCGACTTCGTGACCGCCAATCGCTGCTGAACCGAGTCGAGCACGCGAACCGCACCCCCGTTTCGCCCGGCGATTTGAAACCGTACCGCGAACGCGCCGTCGATCTGCTGACGGGTTCCGAAGCGCGGGACGCCTTCAATCTGGATCGCGAACCGACCGGCCTTCGCGATCGGTATGGCCGCCATCCACTGGGGCAGAACCTGCTCATGGCGCGGCGACTGGTCGAAGCCGGCACCCGGCTCGTGAGCGTCACCGCGTGGACGGGTCTGCCGCCGGGAGAGAAGTTTCGCAACGTGCAGACGTGGGACATGCACGGGAACGGCGCGGGCCTCGGCAGCATCTTCGGCACCGGCCACTTCGGCCTCGGCTGGGCGCTTCCCCGCGTGGATGAAGCCGTTTCGACGCTTCTGACCGACCTCGACGAACGAGGATTGCTCGAAACCACGCTTGTGGTACTGGTCGGCGAGTTCGGTCGCGCGCCACGCGTCTCGAACGAAGGACGCGATCACTGGCCCGCGTGCTACTCGGCTCTGATCGCCGGCGGCGGGATCAAGGGCGGATTCGTGTATGGTTCGTCCGACAAGACCGCGGCCTACGTGAAGGACAACCCCGTTCGCCCCGAAGATTTCGGCGCCACGCTCTTCCACGCGATGGGAGTTTCGCCCGAGACGCGTCTGAGCCGCGACGGCTTCACCAACCCCGCCAGCGAAGGCCGTCCCGTGTTGGATCTCTTCGAGTAGTTCACTTTTTCCGGATTCGAGTTCGGCACGTGCGAAATGAAAACGGGGCGGGGTCCGATTGGAACCCCGCCCCGCGGTCGACTTCGGACCGGCGATCAGTCGCCCATGTTGAGCAGTCCGCCGATGGCCTTGCCCGGCATCTTCGCGGTCAGGTTGATGCTCTTGTCCTTCACCGTGCTCTTGAGCGTGTTCACCACGTCCACAAGCGGCTTCATTTGGGGGTTCATCGCGGCGAGGAAGGGCACGGCGCCCTTGATCTGCTGCAGGCCGTCGTCGATGATCTTGCCCATTTCGTCCGCCGCGTCCGCGTTCGCCATGCCGATGGTCACGTCCAGCGAGATGTCTTCCGTCACGCGGACGACTACGGCCACGGTCTCCATCTTCTGGAGGTTGTCCTGCAGGTTCGCGGGAGCGCCGCCGCCCTTCGGGAGTTTCACGTTGTTGAGCTTGTCCTTGGTCACGCCCACCATCCACAGCGAGGCCTTGTCGTCCTGCTTGGCGATGAGAGCGGTCAGGTCTTTGCTGAGGTTCGGCTTCTTGCCGCCGGCCGCGAGGGCGGTGGTGATCACCTTCTTCTCGCTGCCGACGATCACGGTCGTGTCGTCCACCACGGTGGCGTAGGCCGGGTTGCCGTTGTCCGGCTGGTACTTGAACATCACGTCCTTGCCGTCCTTCACGAGCGTGAAGTGATCGGGGTCTTTCTTCGTCTGGGCTTCGGCGGCCTTGAAGAGCTTCTCGGCGTCGAACTTGCCGTGAATGATCATGAGGCCGGACATGTCGTTCTGGTCTTTGCCGGAGCCGCCCATCACGAGGCGATCAATGTCCTTGAGCGGGTCGAGCCCGAGGTCCGTGAGGAACTTCTTGGCGTCCGCGCCCTGCATCGCCTGCTTGAGCTGTTCGAGGGCGTACTTCTTGATGATGTCCGAGTCGACGACCTGCTTCATGTTCACGGAGACGACGAATTCCGAGTCTTCGGGAAGCAGCTTGTCCGGTTCGGCGGCGCGAGCCACCGGGGTGAACGCGAACGCGGCGGCGAGGGCGGCGCCCAGCCCGAAGCGGGACATGCGGGTCATGAGGATGCAATCCTTTCGTGGGTGGTGAGGCCGGTCGCCGGCGGGTCAACCGGAGTGCGTGGCGCGGCCACGGCGTATTGTACCTGCGGGGCCCGCCGCGAGTTTCAGAATCGACGCGGCTCCATCACGGAGTTTTTTGCCTAAAATGGACATGGTTGTCCGATTCACGCCGGAGCAGGCCATGCACGAGCGCGTCGTTCCCTTCTTCCATGGGCTCCAGGATCGTATCTGCGCCGCACTCGAAGCCGCGGACGGAACCGGCCGATTTCGCGAGGACTCGTGGACACGGCCCGGCGGCGGCGGCGGGCGGTCCCGCGTCCTCGCCGAAGGAGCCGTCATCGAGAAGGGCGGCGTCAACTTCTCCGAGGTGTTCGGCGAGTTCCCGCCGGAGTTCGCCAAGACGCTGCCGGGCGACGGCACGAAGTTCACCGCCACGGGCGTCTCGCTCGTCATTCACCCGCGAAGCCCGCTCGTGCCCACCGTCCATGCGAACTTCCGCTTCCTCACTCACGGCTCGAAGGCGTGGTTCGGCGGCGGCGCGGACTTGACCCCGTACTACCCGCGAAAGGAGGACGTGGTTCATTTCCACAGGACGTGGAAGGCTGTGTGCGCGAAGCACACTCCGCTCGTGGACTACGCCAGAATGAAGCGCGAGTGCGACGAGTACTTCCACCTCAAGCATCGGAACGAGGCCCGCGGCGTCGGTGGCATCTTTTTCGACTACGCGGACGCCTCCGAGGCGATGTTCGACTTCGTGCGTGAGGCGGCGGACACGTTCGTGTCGTCGTATGTGCCGATCGTGGAACGCCGGAAGGATTTGCCGTGGACGGGCGAAGAGCGTTTCTTCCAGGAGGTGCGCCGCGGCCGCTACGTCGAGTTCAACCTCGTGTACGACCGCGGCACGATCTTCGGGCTGAAGACGGACGGCCGCACCGAAAGCATCCTGATGAGCCTGCCGCCCGTGGTGCGGTACCTCTACGACTACCGCCCGGCCCCCGGAACGCTGGAGGCCGAACTGACCGACTACTGGTTGAAGCCCAAGGACTGGGCCGAGATGGAGGCTTGAGCCGCCGCTCGACCCGTGCCGGCGATCACTTCTCGATCGCGACGAACTTCACGCACACCGGCGAGCCGACGGGGACCGTGCTGCCGGTCTCCTTCGCGCCGCCGGTCTTCGCGTCCAGTTCCCACACGCCGACCTTGTGCCCGTCCTGGCTCGCGATGAGCATCCACTTGCCGGTCGGATCGATGTTGAAGTTGCGGGGGATCTTGATGTCGCCGGTGATGTGCCCGGCGGCCGCAAGCTTCCCGTCGTCGTTCACTTTGAACACGGCGATGCTGTTGTGCCCGCGGTTCGAAACGTAGACGAACTTCCCGCTCGGCGCGAGCACGCACTCGGCGGTGCTGTTCCCCTTCGTCGGCTCCGGCAGCGTGCTGAGGCTCTGAACTACCTTGTGTTCCTGAATCACGTTCACGGTCGAATCCAGTTCGCCGCACACGTAGGCGGTCTTGGTGCGAACGCTCAGCGCGACATGCCGCGGGCCGCTGCCCGGCGGCGTGACGATGTCCCGCTTCTCGTCCTCGACGAGGCCCTTCTCCGCGTCGATCTTGAAGATTTTGATCTTGTCGATGCCGAGGTCCACGGTGGCGACGAATTCGCCGGTGGGGTCGAAGGCGCAGCAGTGGGCGTGCGGTTCCTTCTGGCGGCCGGGGTTCGTGCTCGATCCCTTGTGTTGAACGAAGCCGACGCGGTCGCCGAGTTTGCCGTCGGCGCCGATGGTGAAGAGGGCGGTGCTGCCGCCGCCGTAGTTGGCGATCGCTGCGTGCGTGCCCTTCGGGCTCACCACGATGTGGCAGGGCCCGGGGCCGCCGCTCTTGCCGTCATTCAGTTTCGTGAGTTCGCCGGTCTTCGCGTTCAGGGCGAAGGCGACGACTGCGCCGCCGTCCTTCCCCTGGCCCTCGCCCACGGCGTACAGGAACTTGCCGTTCGGATGTACGGTAACGAACGAAGGGCTGCCCATCTCGGCGGCGACCGCGACATCGCTCAGCTTGCCGGTCTTGGCGTCGAACTTGGCGCGGTGAATGCCTTTGCTGCCGCCCTTCCCGCCGGTGTACGTGCCGAAGTACACCCAGTAGGCGTCCGGAGCGGATTCATCCGCGGAGGGCGCAGGCGCCCCCGCGAACAGCGCGAGCGCCGTGGCGAACAATGCGAAGCGTTTCATGAGGCGAACTCCGATGGAGAGGAACTTCTCGGGCGGTTGCGGGTTGATGATACGAGCGAGAACCGTACCGAGAAAAGAAAATGGAGCCCATCATGCGACTCGCCGCTCTTCTGTTTGTGATCGCTCTCGCGGCCCAATCCTCGGGAGCCGACCCCGCCGGGAAGTCGGAGTGGGTCGACCTTATGAAGCCGGACGTGTGGAAGAAGTTCGACCCGGCGTGGATCCCGACCGACGAGGTGAAACTCGACGGCGAGAAGAACAACAAACTGAAGGCCGCCAAGAAGGACGGCGGAACCGCGTGGCTGAACGGCGAGAAGGGGCGCCTCCCGGATCTGCTCACGAAGACCAGCTACGGCGACTGCGAGGTGCATGTCGAGTTCCTCATCGCGAAGAACTCCAACGCCGGCATCAAGTTCCAAGCCGTGTACGAGATCCAGATTCTGGACAGTTTCGGAACCAAGAAGGAACTCAGCGGCGACAGCATGGGCGGCATCTACCCGCGGGCGGACGACAAGATGGGATACAAGCACATCGACAAAGGCATCCCGCCGAAGGTGAACGCCGCCAAAGCCCCCGGCGAATGGCAAACGCTCGACGTGATCTGGACGAGCCCGCGGTTCGACGCGAAAGGCGAAAAGATCGCGAATGCGATGATCGTGAAGGCGACGCTCAACGGCCAGTTGATCCACGAGAATCAGGAATTGAAGACGCCGACGGGAGCGAACTGGGTGCGGAAAGAAACCCCGACCGGCCCCTTCATGCTGCAGGCCGATCACGGCCCCGTCGCATTCCGCAACGTGAGGATCAGACCAGTGAAGTAGCCTTCACGCTTCGGAGACTTACTCGGTGAACTCGCTCGGATTGGACGGGTCGGGAACGACATGCGGGCTGCCGACCGCGACGCTCGGGTCGGTGGACTCGAGCCCGGCGAGAACATGCCCCTTGCGGGCGCTGCGGTAGAAGATGAACGAGTCTCCGTAGATCGACTTGTCCACGGGGTGCAGGAACACGCTGGTGCAGCCCCACTTCCCCTCGACGAGGACGGGCAGGCTGGGTGTCACGTAACGGACGATGGCCGTGTGGGAGATCTTGTCGCCGCTGCGGTAGATGACGAGATCGCCGGGGTGCGGTTGGCGGGTGGGCAGGTAGCCGTTCTCGGCCAAGATGCGTGTCACTTCTTCGCCGGACACCCAGTATCGACCGCCGGTTAAGACCCACCCATGGCAATTCGTGCGGTCGTCCGCGGGTTGCATCCGGATCACCGCATCGCGAATCGGGTTGCTCGAGAACATGGCGTTCTCGAGCGTCCGCATGTCGTCCTGCGAGCGGAACTCGGTCGCCTCCTTCAGCACGATGTCACGGCCGAGGTCGGTGACGGCGCGAATGGATGGAGTGGTGCTCGGCGGCGGCGAGGCCATGACCTCGAGATCCGCCATCTCGCGATCGATCGTCAGTTGGAATTCGCTTTCGGAATAGGTGACGCCGCCGACCGCCGCAAAGAGTCCGAGCACGCCGACCGCTGACCACCGGGCCAATGGGTTTCGAACGGCTCGGCCGACGGAGGCGACCGCGGCAGCAAACCCGCTGGATCCCAACAGCGCCATCGCTCCATAGACCGCGGTGAGGCCGCCGGACACCTGGAGCGCCCGCACACGATCGCCACCGACAGCGAACACCGCACCACCGATCAGGCCGACGATCGCCATGGAAAGGGCGATGCGGAGCGTCGCGGAGCGTTGACGAAGAAAAGCGTTCACCACCCCCAGCAAGCTCAAACCGAGCCCGACGGAAAAAGCGATCACCAGGAAATCGAACGAATCGGACATCGTCGAAAGGCCTCGAACATTCATGCTCACAAATACCGGCGGCGGGCGGACTTTCAGCCGGATGGAGTTAGCACGTGGGAATCGTAGCACCGAAGTCGTGAGGCAGCAGTGAATACATTCTGAGAGCGCAATGAGAGTTCGGGCGGGAGCCGTCTATTGATTCAACGTCGCTCGTGAGCAAGAGTTTCGATCAAATCCACAATCGGACCTTTTCCTTGAGTTTGTCAGGGAGTTTCACGTCCAGCAGCCGCAAAATTTCGTTCGGGTGGTAACGCGTGCTGAAGTGCCCGGCCACGATCATCTCGTTCCGGAAGCGGTCCGCTCGCTCCAGGAAGTCGTCCAGATGCATGTGGCCGAACTTGTGAATCTTTTCGCGGCGGTGCTTCTCCCGGATGAAACTCATCTCCGTGATGAGAATCTTGGCGTCGTAGCAAGCGGGGCAGGCGTCGAGCCCGGCCGGGGCGGTGTCCCCGGTGTAGGCCACCAATGGAACCCTCACTTCCCGCGTGATCGCAACGCCCGAGTGTTTCAGATCGCGAATTTCGTGCCCCGGGCGGCCGACGTATTCGTCCTTCAGCTTGTGCCGCCGATCCCAGACCACGAACCCGCGGGACGGCACCGTGTGAACGGTGTTGAACACCGTGACGACCAACTCCCGGCTCAGTTCGATTTCGTCCCCCGGCGCCACGCCACGAATGTCCGCCGTCTGGCGGCCGCGGTCCAGCCGCTGGAAGATGAGCAGCATCTTCTTCACGTCGTCCACCACTTCGACCGGCACGTAGACCACCGGCGGCTCCATCTTCATCATGCGCCGCCGCGCCACGTATACGGGGAGTGCGGCGATGTGATCGAGATGCGCGTGCGAGATGAACCACGTGCCCGTGCCCATGAAATCCCACGGATGGGCGCCGAGGTCGAACCCGATCTTCAGTTCCGGAATCCGCCAGTAGCTCTGCACGGCGGCGCGCGAGTACCCCTCCACCGTCAGCCCGTCGTGGGCGAACGAAAGATACGGAGCGTTGTCGACCGGCCGTTCGGCGTTCATCGCGGCATCCGGGACTCGTCGGCTTCGGACACGTTACGATATGCTCCAGGTTCGCGTTTGTCCGCTCCGGCGTAGGATGAAGCCCATCCACCGGAGGCCGCCATGTCCGCGCTCGACGCTCTTCGCGCCGCGATGGCCGAAGTCGATTCCTTCTACAGGTCTCGCGGCATCTTTCAGGGAACCTTCGGGTTCGGTCGGAAGCCTGCACTCGTGGTCATTGATATGGCCTACGGATGGACGGATCCGTCCTACGCGGGCGGTTCGGCCCGACTCGATTCCGCGATCGAGGCTCTCCGGGCACTTCTTCCCGCGGCTCGGGCGAAGGGCCTCCCGATCTATTACACCACGTCCGTGTTCCACGAGGCTCCACAGTTGAAGTCCGCGGCGGACTTCTCGCCGAACTTCCGAAAGTGGGATCGACGTGCGTGTGAAATCGACGGTCGCGTCGCGATGGCGGACGGCGATACGCTTCTGGCGAAAGAGCACGCCAGCGCGTTTGCGGGCACGCCGCTCGCCGGGCATCTCATCGGCCGCGGCGTGGATACCCTCCTGATCGCGGGTTGCTCCACGAGCGCGTGCGTGCGGGCCACCGCGACCGACGCCAAGAGCTACGAGTTCCGGCCGATCATCGTTCGCGAGGCGGTGCAGGACCGCTCCGAGATCGCTCACGAGTTCACCTTGTTCGACATTCAGGCTCGCTTCGCGGACGTCGTCTCGCTGAACGCGACACTCGACTATTTGAAGGGGCTCTGATGGCGAAGACAAAGCCCAACCCGATCGACGCTTACCTCGCGAAGGTGAGCCCGGAACAGCGGGCCGCGCTGGAGACGCTTCGCAAGCGGATCCGTGCCGCGGCGCCGGAGGCCGAAGAATGCCTGAGCTACGGCGTGCCGGCGTTCCGACAGAACGGCTTGCTCGTCGGTTTCGGCGCCTCCAAGAATCACTGCGCGTTCTTCCCGATGACGGGACACACCGTCGCCGCGTTCGCGGAGGAATTGATCGACTTCGAGACCAGCAAGGGCGCGATCCGCTTTACGCCGGATCGGCCGCTTCCGGCCGCTCTCGTGAAGAAAATCGTGAAGGCCCGCCTCGCCGAGGAGCGGGCGAAGTGAACCCGCCTCAACACTGACTCAATCGCGACCGCCCGCTCGGCACGTCGAGTTGCTCGACGTCTCCGAGAATGTCCATCACGAAGTACGACACGCGGATGTCCGACCACGCCTCGATCTTCTTCTTCGCTTCGTCCTGCGTCCGCTCGAAGCACGTCTTGTCCTTCTTGTTTTCCTCGCACTCGTCGTCGTCGTCTCCTTGACTCTTCTTCTCTTCGGCCGTCTTGCACCGTTCACATTCTTTGATGATGGCTTCGAGTTCGGCCTCGGCCTCGGTCTTTTTCTTCTCGATGAACTCGACCACGATGCAGGCGAAGTCCCGAAGTTCCTTGAGGTGAATCTCCCGCATCTGCTCCAGTGTGCCGCACTTGTACGCGGCCTTGATGTGATCGCTGGGGTGCAGGTACTTGTACGCTCCGCAGTCGAGGTGTTCGAACAGGAAGATGTCGTGGATCGGTCGATGGAGAACGTCGATCGCGGCGCCGAGGTGATCGAAGAACATCTGCCGCCAGGTGGGATTGGGCGGCAGCAAGTGGTGAGCCCCTATCGCTCCGCCGGCCACCGCGACCTGATCGTAGCGATTCTCGAGGTTCAAGGCGTTCATGAACTTCACAGTGTCGTCGAGCAGCCGTTGATCCATGCAACTGAGCAGGAAGACGTTCTTCCGCGGCGGGTCGTCGAATACGGATCGCTTCCGGTTCTTCGGAAGCGGCGTCGGCGGGCATGTCGGCTCGGTCTTCTTGCTCGTACGGGCTCTGGCCATCGTTCGCTCCCCAACTTCAGTTCGGGCGACCCACGGAGTGTACCGCCGCGAGATGTGGACCGCAAACCGCGACGAGGGCGCAAAAAAACGCGAAGCCGAGATCGGCTCCGCGTTCGGTTGACCCTTGTTGACGCAGCGTGCTTTAGCTCACGAGTTCCGGGATCCAGAGGCTGTCCGAGAGGAACTTGGCCGGGGCCTTCTCGCTGGTCTTGTCGCCGGCGATGTAGTAGGGGCGGCCGAGGTTGTCGCGAACGCTGGCGTTGGTCTCGGGGGTCGGGTCGATGCCGAGGCCCTTGTAGATGGTGCCGAAGAGGTCCAGGATGCCGACCTTCTTGTCGACGACTTCGGTGCCGTCTTTGTCGGTGGCGCCGTAGGCGATCCCGCCCTTGATGTTGCCGCCGCCGACGACGACGGACCAGGCGCGGGGGTAGTGGTCGCGGCCCGCGTTCTGGTTGATGCGGGGCGTGCGGCCGAAGTCGCCCATCCACACGATGACCGTGTCCTTGAGCTTGCCGCGTTGCTCGAGGTCCTTCACCAGCGTGCCCATGGCCTTGTCCATGTTCGGCAGTTGGCGGGTGGCGAGGGTGTTGTGGATGTTCTGGTGCATGTCCCAGCCGCCGAGGCTCACTTCGACGCAGGCGGTGCCGGCTTCGACGAGCTTGCGGGCGAGGAGGCAACCGCGACCGAAGGCCGAAGCCCCCTGGCCGGTGGCGCCGTACTCTTCGGCCAGCTTCGGGTCCATCGGCTTGCCGTCCGTGTCCTTCGTGAGGCTGAACACGTCCTTGCGGGTGGACACGACCATGTTCATGGCCTTCTCGTACACCTCGCGGTGGGCGCGGGCGGCGTCCATCTGAGCGTTCGAGGTGAAGCCGCCTTCGAGGCGGTTGAACAGGCTGGCGCGGCGGGCCATCTGCAAGTCGTTGACGCCGTTCGGCGGCGAGACGTTCTCGGGGAGCTGGCCGGGGTTGCCGATCTGGAAGGGAGCGTACTTCATGCCGAGGAAGCCAGGGGTGGCGCCGGGGCCGCCCGCGACGGACATGAACGCCGGCAGGTCCGCGTTCTTCGCCGCTTCCACGTCCATGGACTGGTAGTAGGCGAGCACGGAGCCGATCGACGGGTAATCGAGCAGCGGGCTCGGCGAGCGGCCGGCGTTCATCAGGAAGGTGCCACGCATGTGGTCGCCTTCACTCGTGCTGAGCGAGCGGACGATCGAGAGGTTCTTGAACTGGGAGGCGATCTTCGGCAGGTGCTCGGAGATCTGCACGCCGGTGGCGGCGGTGTTCTTCGGCTTGTGTTCGCCGCCGTTCGGGCTGCCCGGCTTCATGTCCCAGAGGTCGATCGTGGCGGGGCCGCCGCCCATCCACAGGATGATGAGGCTCTTCTGCTTCTTCTTCAGTTCCGCCGCCTTCGCCCGCACCTGGGTGAGGAACGACAGACCCGGCGTGGTGACGGCCGCACCGGCCATCGCGTGCTTCACAAAGTGGCGGCGATCCATGGACATGCTCCCGTGTGGTGTTCCGGACTCGTGAGAGTGGTCGTGTGAGTGTATCTCGAAGTTCGGGCTCGTGCAACGGGTTGGGGCGGGTCAGCGGCGGGTTTCCGGTCCCGGTGTGGTGAGCCTGACACTGCTTCTGACGCCGAATCGGCCGCGAAGTTCCGCAAGCGGCCTCGAAAATCGCGGATTTCCCCGCATCCACTGAGCTGCCCGCCCCACAGCAGAGACGGACAATCATCCGCAAGTCTAATCGGATCATCGATTTGCGACACGGCGACGGTGCGGGCGGGGACGCTGCGTCATCCGTACTTCTTGTGACACTCGGAACTGGTCATCTTGGGGGCCTTGATTCGGTCCCCGCTCAGCTTCTCGCCATCCGGATCCAAATACAGCCGCCCACTCGACTCCCCGCCCGGCAGGTAGTCCATCACGTGAACGTTGAAGATGTACCCGGCCTCGGACTGGCACTGGAACCAGTGAATGTTGTCCTTGTGGTCCGAGATCGTGCTGATTTCGCCCGGCTCGAAGACCTTGTCGATCGTCGGCTTGATGATGAAGTGATCCTTGTTCGACTCGATCTTGTCGTAGTGGCGGCCGTGCCACTTTCCCTTCAGCACGATGAAGCCGGTACACATGTTCGCGTGGCCGTGCGGCACGATCGACCGCCCCTTGCCGCATCCGAAGATCTGCTTCCCGAAGCCGACATTCTTCGGCAGGCCTTCGACCATCCCAAGATCGAAGCCCGCGCTCGAAGCCCCGTTCGCGGGGAGTTTCTTCTTCTCGATGGCGTCCAGCTTCACCAGCGTGCAGAGCGCCTTGAGATCGACGCGCTTGTACAGGTCTTCCATCTTCTTTTGAAAGTCGAGATCGGTGAACGTCTTGCCCTTGAGGTCGCGGGCCATCTCGGAGAGTTCGAGGAACCACTTGTCGATGGTGGGCTTCACGGCGTCCGCGAAGGCGTCGTGGCGACGGAGCGTCTCGACGAGCCCGAACGCGACGAGGGAGCCGAGCAGTTGGGAATGGAACTCGCGGCGCGTGGTCATGGCGATCTCCGGGAGGGGTGCCGCGAGCATACCCGCGGCCGCGGCCGATTGGAAGCGATCAACCGGCCTGGAAGAGGGCGCAGACCGCGCCGGCCGGGTCGCGAATGACGGCGAACTGGCCACCGCCGACGGGCTTCGGCCCGACCAGGACCTCGCCGCCGTTCGCGGTGCAAGTCGCGGCGGCGGCCGCCGCGTCCGCCACCATGAAGTACACGAGCCAGACGGGCGGAATGTTCGCGTTCGGCCCGCGAGCGTGGCAGACGCCGGCTGCCCCCTGCCCCGCGGGCGTGATCATGGAGAAGTCGCTGTAGCCGCCCATATCCACGGACTGATGCGTCCACCCCACCACGGAGCAGTAGAAGTCCCGAAGCTTCTCCGCGTCCGGCACCGTGATGTCCACCCAACCGACCGTTCCAAGGGACATGTTCACTCCTTTTTGAGGAACTCCACGACTTCCTGCTCGATCTTCGCCACCAATTCGCGAACGATCTTGGCGTCTTCGAGCGTCTTGCGCACGGAGTCCGCGTTCGGATCGAGGTCTTTGACGAGGTCCGTGAGTTTCGCGGGGAAGCCGCCGAGGATGCCGAGGTAGCGGCGGAAGGCGTGCTTGTCGCCGGCTTTCTTGCACGCGTCGATGGCCGTGCGAAGGCGAGCGAGACTGTCCTTCAGATCGCCGACAGTGGCGAGAGCGGGCCACGTCTTCAACATGTATTCGCGTTCTTTGCCGTGCTGCTCGTCTTTCGGCTTCCACTCCGCGGCCAACTTCTCGCGGCGGGCCTTTACCTCGGCGCTGTTCGGCTGCAGCGTCGCCAATTGGTCCAGCACGGCGAGCGCTTCCTCGACCTCGCCTCCGGCCAGAAGCAGATTCACGCGGGCGGCCAGCGATTCGGCCCGCACTTCTCCCGCGAGCTTGCGAGGATCCTTCTCCTTCTCCACCACGCGATCGAGTTCCTTGATCGTGGCCGCGAGTTGAATGTTCGCGTCGCGAAGGGACTTGAGTTGCCGATCGACGTTGGTGAAGAGCGCGGCCGCGCCGGGCAGTTTCGTCTCCTGCGACTTCAGCTGTTCGAGTTCCTCCGAGAGCACCTTGTCCGATGCGTCCGCGGCCTGGAACGCGGCATGGGCGCGGGCCAGGGCATCCGCGTTTTTCTGCGAACCGATCAGCTTGCTGATCCCTTCGAACGCGGCGTTCTGGGCGATGCGGGAATCCGCGGCGCGACTTGAGATCGCGAGCGCCTGGCGAACGAAAAGCGCCTCCGCTTCCGCCGCTGGGTTGAGTTCGAACCGCAGCGTGACCGGATCCGCGTTCAGGACTGGAACCGGGAAGAACTCGGATTTCGTCTTTCCGAGCGCGATGGTGACGCAAGCGATGTTCGAGAACGGCCGCGAGGAGCGGTACAGGCCGTTCTGGAAATCGAGGTAATCGCGTGCATCGTCCTTGGGGTTGAAGACCGCCTCGGTGGCGCGGACGTTGGCGACGGGCGTGGTCGCGGCCGAGCCGTCCGAACCGCTCACGATGCGAACGGAGATCGGGGCTTGGATCGTGTTCAGCTTCATGCAGCGGTACCCTTGCACGGCCACGCCGCCGGGCAGAGTCGATTTGAAGTTCGGCGAACGAATCACGGCGCATCGGGCGACGCCGCCCGGTTCCATGGCCGTGACGCGGAGATACGTGAACGAGTGAGCCTCGGGAGTGAGGGCGGCGGGCGGCGTGGATCCGGCGGGCGGAGCGATCACCTTGCCCGTCGCCGTGCGGGCCGGCGGCGGAGCCGTACGGTTCGCGGCCTTCTTGATCCGGTTCAACGCGAAGACGTCCCCGACTTTCACGAACCGCTGCGTGTCGCCTCCCGCGATCTTCCCGCCTCGGAACTGCACCGTCACTTCCGTTGCGTCGGACTTGGCCGGATCGAGCGTGCCGGTGAGGCCGAAGTCGCGTTCGATCATCAGGCCCGCGGTGCGGCCCACGAGTTCGGCGGCCCGCACGGACTGCTTGCGGATCGTGGGCGACGAGAGACCCGTAAAGCCGTCGTGTTGCCGAGATTCGAGATGGAATTGGCCGTCGCGAATCTCGAGCTTCAGGAAGTGGGTCTTCACGCCGGTGAGATCGCGGGGGCCGTCCAGCGCGGCGAATCCCTTCGAGTGGAAGTCCTGAACGACGGGATCGGCCTTGCCCGCGAGCGCGTCTTCGAGGTCGATCACTTCCACCGTGCCAAGCGGGCCGAGGGCCGGTTGCAGGGCCGCGACGAGGTCGCGACGAATCTGATCCCGGAACGCGGGGGTGAGCAGCGGGTGTTTCTCGGCCTGAAGCACGACGCGCCACAGCGTCGGGCCATTCGCCTCGGCGTCAAGGGCGGGCTGGGCGAAGGACGACGAGCACGCCAGAAGCGCGGCGGCGGCGGCGATCGCGAATCGACTCGACATGATGAACCACCCGCGAGAACGTGTTACACGCAGGATAGCGTGAGACGGGGCTCGAGTCAGCATGTGAAGGCCGTTCACCTTTCTCGTTCCGGGGGTCGGGCTTAACATCAGGTCATGTACAACCTCATCCGCTGTTCGCGGCGGGCGATGGCGACCACGTTCGAAGTGGCGATTCCGCAGGGATCGCACCCCGAGCCGATCGCCGCGGCCGAGGCGGCGCTCGATCTCATCGACGCGATCGAGAATCAACTCACGGTCTACCGCGAGCACAGCGAGGTCTCGCGGATCAACGCCGCGGCCGGTCGCGATCTCGTCCCGGTCGAACCGCGACTCTTCGAACTCCTCGAGCGTTGCTCCGTCTGGACTCGCGAGACGGACGGGGCCTTCGACATCGCCACGGGCTCGCTCGTGAAAGCGTGGGGCTTCTATCGACGCGAGGGGCGGGTGCCGACGCCGCGGGAACGGGCGGACGCCATGGCCGCGACCGGCATGAAGCACGTGATCCTGAATCGCGGCACGATCAAGTTCAACGTGCCGGGCTTGGAGTTGAACCTCGGCGCAGTCGGGAAAGGGTACGCGTTGGATCGGGCGGCGGCGGCGCTTCGCGATCAATGGGGCGTTCGGGCGGCGCTGTTGCACGGCGGGTCGAGCAGCGTGTACGCCATCGGTTGCCCGCCCGGCGAGCCGGACGGTTGGACTATCCGCCTCCGCCACCCGTGGGACGACGCCGCGGACCTCGGCACGATTCGCCTCGCGGATCAGGGGTACGGCACTTCCGCGGCCACGTTCCAGTATTTCGAGTACAATGGTCGGAAACTCGGCCACGTGCTCGACCCGCGGACCGGGTGGCCCGCGGAGGTGGCGGCGAGCGCCGGAGTGCGGGCGCGGACCGCCGCGGAGGCGGACGCGATGTCCACCGCGGCGTTCATCCTCGGCGCGGCCGGCGCCGAGAACCTCACCCGGCTCCGACCCGCCCTCGGCGCCGTGATCCTGGACGACGCCACGACGCACCGCTTCAATCTCGATCCCCCGTCGAGCCGGTGACGTGAGTCGCCGGAGTTCGAACGACGACGAACGTGGAACTCGGAACTCTCCCATGCTCATGCCGCTGATCTATGCCGGGCTCGCGGGCACCGTTCTCGCCCTCGTCGTGGCCACGAAGCAGCAGAATTGGTCGCTCCGCGTGCTGTTCCTGCTCGGCCTCCGCCTCGCGATCGGCTGGCACTTCCTGTTCGAAGGCCTGCACAAGATTCACACCCACGACATTGGACCGAGCGAGTTCAACAAGCCATTCAGCAGCGAGATGTACTTCAAGGTTGCGCCGGGGCCGCTGGGGCCGTACATGCGGAAGCAGTTCGAGGCGCCCGGCGAGCCGCTCGAAGCGAAGCTCAAGGGAGCGAAGGAACTCTCGGTCGATCAGATCAAGGCGATGCCGTTCCAGCATCAGGCCGCGATGTGCCCGGTTTCCATCGCAAAGCCCCTCGACGATCTCTTCATCGAGCACCAGAAGGCGATCCAAGCGGGCATCGAGGCCGACGCGGACGCGGAGTCCAAGGCCGCGGATGCGGCGGAGGCCAAGGCCGTGGCCGCCGCCAAGACCGACGCGGACAAAGCGAAGGCCAAGGCGGACGCGGACAAGGCTCGCGCCGCGGCCAAGCTCAAGAAGGAGAAGTCCCTCGAGATCCTGCTCGAACGCAAAGAAGGCGTGAAGCAGAAGTACGCGATGTGGGCCTACGGGGCGGCCACCCGCGACACGAAACTCAAGGGCATCGCGTCGGACGTGCCCATGAGCGGCCTGGACCGCCTCGCGTATCTCGAGACGCTCCGCACCCGCTTGAAGGACGAAGAAGCCCGGCTCGCGGCGGGCCTCGGCAACGGCTACGGCATCGACCAGAAGAAGGCCTCCGAACTCCTCATGGACCTCGCGACCGCGGAGAACGACCTCAAGAAGGACATCGACGCCTACGTTCTGGAGTTGAAGAAGGAATTGTTCGGCAGCGCGAAGATGCCGGACGCCCCGACCGCGGAGCCGACTCGCGGCCAGAGGATGGACGGCTACACGATGTGGTTCCTCGTCGCCATCGGCGGTTGCATCATGGCCGGGCTCTTCACCCGAATCGCGTGCGTGGCGGCGTGCGGCTTCCTCGCTCTCACGTACCTCACGCACCCGCCCTTCCCGTGGTTCCCGCTGCCGCCCAACACCGAAGGCAACCCGGTGTTCATCAACAAGAACGCGATCGAAGGGCTCGCGCTGCTCGTGCTCGCGACTTTCCCGACGGGCCGCTGGCTGGGCCTGGATGCGCTCGTCGCCCGAATCTGCGGCTGCGGCCGCGACTGTTCCCCGAACGCCTGATCTCTCCGGAGTGTTCCTATGGCTCTCGACCTCACCCCCGATCAGAAGGCGACGGGGAAGACGAACTTCGAACAGGCCGCCGGCGATCTCGCCCGCAACGGCCAGATGAACTCGATGGTCGTGGGCGGCCCCAAGGACCCGAAGAACCCCGATCGCCGGGACTTTCTCAAGGTCGGACTCGCGGCCGGCGCCGTCATCCCCGTCTCGGCCGCCGTGTACTTCGGGTACAACTCGTGGACCGGCAACAAGGCCGTGAAGACCGCGCTCATCGGTTGCGGCGACGAAGGCGGCGTGCTCATCGGCGATCACAACCCCGAGTTCAACGAAGTGGTCGCCGTCTGCGACATCCGCCCGACCAATCGCACCCGCATCTTCGAGGGCGAGAAGGCCCCCTCGCCGCGGAAAGGGCTCAACGGCATCTACGGAGCCGAGTCCGCGAAGAAGATTCGCTCCTTCGACAACCTCGACGCGATGCTCGCCGAGAAGGACAAACTCGGCATCGAGATGGTGGTGATCGCCACCCCGCTGAACACGCACGACGTGATCGCGAAGAAGTGCATGGACGCCGGCCTGCACGTGCTCTGCGAGAAGCTCATGGCTCGCAGCGTCGGCAAGTGCAAGGACATGATCAAGTACGCGAAGGACAAGGGCCTGCTGCTGAACGTCGGCCACCAGCGGCACTACAGCACGCTCTACGCTCAGGCTCTGGAAGTGGTGAACTCCGGCGTGCTCGGCGACGTGAAACACATCCGCGCCCTCTGGCACCGCAACAACTCGTGGCCGTACTCCGCGACCGAAGCCGAGAAGGCGAAGTACGCCCTGGAGTTCGGCCTGCCCCAACTCGTGGACGGCTGGTACAAGCCGGTGCTGAAAGAGGACGCGAGGGAACTCACGCCCGAGCGCCTCTCGCAACTCGCGTTCGGCAACGTCGCCGAGTACGGCTTCAAGGACGCCGCCGAACTCGTTCGCTGGCGCTGCTTCGACAAGACCGGCGGCGGGCTCATGGCCGAACTCGGCAGCCACCAACTGGACGCCTCCTCGATCATCCTCGGCCACGTCAAGCCGCTCTCCGTCATGGGCGTCGGCGGCAAGTTCTTCTACGGACCCGGCAAGAACGATCGCGAATCGGACGACGGCGTGTTCGTCACCTTCGAGTTCCCCGGCAAGAACCATCCCAAGGCCGGCCACGGCGGCACGGACAAGAGCGACATTGTGGTCGTCACGTACTCATCGTTCAACACCAACGAGTTCGAGAACTACGGCGAGTGCATCATGGGCTCGAAGGGGACCATGGTCATCGAGAAGGAGAAGGACGTCTTCCTGTTCAAGGAGAAGGACAAAACGAAGAAGGGCGACGCGGCGGCCGGAGGTCGCGACACGAAGATCAACGTGACGGCGGCCGGCGGCGGCAAGCCCGCCATGGAAGCGGCCAGCACCTGGGGCGGCGGCGGCGCCACGCTCTCCAAGGGCGCCGCCGCCCCGGACTGGGACTCCGCCGTCCGCGGGTACCGCACCGAGATGGAACACTTCGCCTACTGCGTCCGCAAGTGGCAGGAGATGAAGCAGAAGGTGAGCTACGAGGGCGAACGCGACGCCTCCGGCCACCTGAAGCTGAAGTACGCGGACATCCTGCCCCGCTGCCACGGCGAAGTCGCCATGGCGGACGCGATCATCGCCCTGACCGCGAACATGGCCATGGCGAAAAAGGAACGCATCGTGTTCGAGGACGCGTGGTTCGACTCGAACTCGCCGGACGTGCCCGAAACGAAGCACGGCATCAAGAAGAGCGTTTGAGGTGCGGCGAACCCGCAAGCGGGTCGCACGACGGATGGCGATACGCGAGACGTTGCTTCGAGGACCGCCGTCACGCGACCCGCTTGCGGGTTCGCGTGACCTCCAAATCAATGCCGGCCGTTCCGGCGGCCGCGGACGCTGTGCGGGAACAGGCTCTCCTGCATCAGATTCCCGTTCGCGTCGAAGGGCAGCGGGATCGGCTCGCCCACCACTTCCAGATTCGGGTTGGCCCGCGCTTCCAATGCGAGCGGCGCGCTGACCCAAAGCTCGGCCACCTCGAGCGTGTTCGGGATCACCGCGAGTTTCACCTTCTCCCGCACCGGCTGCCAGCACGTCTCCAGCGACATGTCGATCACCTCGCGATCGGTGTCGAATGCGAACGGCAGTTTGCTGCGCCAGAGGCTGCGGGCCGTGAAGTTGTTCATGCGGAACGGGATGGGGTCGATCGACTTCAAGGCGCGGTTCGTGGTCAGGTCCGCGAGGCCGATGCCCGTGCCGTTCCCGTGGCTCTCGGGCGAGATTTCGAACACGGCGATGCGCACGATTCGCGGGTTGTTCGTCTCGGCTTCCGGAGTCGCTTCCACGAGCATGCGGCCGATCACGTTCGGGTCCATGCCGGCCCCGGAGTAGTTCTTGCCCGTCTCGCCGATCAGCAGCACGTCCAGCCCGGGGAACGGGATGCGGCCCATGAGCCCGCTGGCCTGTTGAAGCAGAACGGGCTCGCGTTCCCAGAGGTCGTCGCGGTCCACGACTTCGAGGTGAGCGGTTTCCTCGCGGGCGTTCTCGAGAATCGCCAGCCCCGCGACGAACGGCGTCTTCTCGACGATGACCTTGGCCGTGAGCGGGATCATGTCGCGGAGGCCGCGAGTGCCCATGCTGTGGACCTGATCCGCGCCATGCCGCTTTCCGAGGCCGATCACGAGCATCTTCACGATGCCGCTCTCGAACGGCCCGCGGAAGTCGGTGTGTGGCTTCACGCGCGACACCGTGACGACGGCGTCGGCCGCGAGAGCGTTCTTGTCCCACCACACCGGCTCGCCCCACTCGTTCGTGCCGATGTTCGCGGCGTCCATGTCCGTGACGACGGGCACGCCGAGGTGGGCTTCGTCGAGGTCGTAGGATGCGAGCAGCTCGCGTTGGCCTTCGGAGGTGGCGCCGCCATGCGAACCCATGGCCGCGACGACGAACGGCTTCGTGCCGAGTTCCTTCAGCGCCTCGATGGTCGCCTTCGCGATGGGGAGGATGTTCTGGATGCCGCGGCTGCCGAGCCCGACGGCGACCCGCATGCCCGGCTTGAACCGCTTCGCGGTCTTCGATTGAAGCCACTGGCGACGCACTTCGCCGGGAATGTCCGCGATCGCGGGTTGCGGGGCGATCTGGCGAACGCGTTGAACGAGCGGAAAGGCCACGAGAGGCTCCGAAATCAGGAGAGCATGGGAGACTTGAGCGCCGCAGGCATCACGTCCCAAGAGGCTTGATAAGTCGATTCCAGCGGGCAGTGAACGTAGGTGCCGCCGTCGAGAAACAACGCCATATCGGTCAGAGGGTCGCCGACCGCCACCGGTTCGACGAAGGCTTCGAGGTTGCCCCAAGCGGAGTACGAGGCGAGCGTGAGCGGCTTGTCTTCAGGAAGCTTGAAATCGACTTCCTGGATGCGATCCCAGATCACTTGATGAATTCCGTTTGGATTGCGCTTGTTCGGAGGAAACAGGTCGACGACGAGAACGTGGACCCCGGCGAAAAGATAGTTCACGATCTTGCGCGAGAAGTCTTGGATCGCATGACGGCTGTCTTTGTTGCCGGGCGAAACGATTTCGATGATGGATATCAGATCGCCATCCGGGTGTCGCACTGCGATTCGGTTGGCCTTGGCGGCGTAGCCGAGGGGCGCGTCCACTTTCATATGCACGCGAGCTTTGGGCGGCGTGTCCAAGACTGCGATCCCGCCTTGAACGGACACGTCGCCACGCGACGAGAGCGCCACCACATCCGGTTCGGGACCGCGGGTCTTCTGTTCGGCCATCGCGAAATAACCGTCCGGCAAGAGCCCCGCGTTCAATGCGTCTCGGATTCGGATCGTCCACGACTGATGGAAATCGTGAAACCGGTTCGCTCGCACTTTCGTCCAGTCATGAATCGGCATGGCGACGACTCCCATGGTCCGAACGCATTTTATCACGTCCTCGCGACCGGTTCCGGGGCGGCGGGGGCCTCCTCGCCGCGGCGCAGGAGCAAGCCGGCGGCCAGCATGCCCACGCTCATCACGGCCACCATGATGCAGAGGGTTTGCAGGTCGAAGAACACGAACTGCGCTCGCGGGCCGATCCAACGCCAACCGAGCAAGGCGATCATCACGCCGACGGCGAGACCAGGGCCAAAGGGGAGTTCACGCTCGAGCGGGGCTCCGCGGATCGCGCCCAGAATGACGCTCGGCAACTTGAAGATGAACAACGCCGCGAACGCCCCGAGGAACAACGCCGTGATCACCGGTTGCCAACCGAGGAAAGCTCCGGCCATGAGCAGGAGGTCCGCATCGCCGAGGCCAAGGGCTTCTTTCCCGAACCCGACTTCGAACAGCCACTTCACCCAACGCACGACCAGCGTGCCCGCAAGAGCGCCGATCAGGGAACTGAGCAGCCCGAGTTTCCAACCTCCGGCGATGGCCCACGACGGCGGCGGCCCGTAGAAGGGCCACGGTTGCACGCCGAGCGGGATCTTCCAGTGCCATTCGGGAAGTTGCCACGCCTGGCCCACCGGGATCGCCGCGGCTCCGGCTCCCGGCGGGAGCGGCCACGGCCACGCCATCAGCGCCCCGCCCACAATCCCCACGATCGCCCCGAAGTAGGGGATGATCGGCGGAATGATCCGATGCTCCGCGTCGATCAGCGCCGCCGCGATCAGGGCGGACATCAGGAACGCGTGATAGAGGAACACCGCGACGAACCCAAGCGGCGGGAAGCCCGTCGCGATCGGCTTCGCCGCCGGGAACTTGTGGATCGGGTGAATCACTTCGATGGCGAAGAGCGCGAAGAAGGCGAGCGCCGTGCCGATTTCCACCCAGAGATACCGGCTGGAAAAACCCGCCCCGCACGAACGGCACTTCCCGCCGAGCCGCAGGTATCCGAGGATCGGCAGATTGTCCGTCCACGCGATCGGCTGATAGCAGGTGAAGCATCGCGACCCGGGCCAGAAGATGCTTTTTTCGAGCGGCAGCCTCGCCACGAGCACGTTGATGAACGAACCGACCATCAGGCCGAGGAGGATGACGAATGCGGACCAGACGAGGGCGTCGGTTTTCAGGAACGCGTCCATGCCGTGAAGATAGCGTCGGCCGCTTCCTCCGGCGACAGATTCGCGGTGTCGAGCGTGAAATCGGAAACGGAGCGATAGTGCGGCTCGCGGGCGGCCATGAGCGCCCGCATTTCTTCGATGCCGCCGGCGGCCGTGAGATTGGGCCTCCGGCTCGCCGTGGTCGGATCGGTTCGCATGCGGTCGAACGCGGCGTCCGGCGACGCCTGCAACCACACGGTGAAGCCATGGCGAAGTCGATCCCGATTCGATTCCCGCAGCACGACTCCGCCACCGGTCGCGATGACAATGTCGATTTGACGGGCGAGTTCGGCCAGAGTCGCGGCCTCGCGATCGCGGAAGCCAGCCTCGCCTTCGGCGCCGAAGATCTCGGCGATCGTTCGCCCCGCGGTCGTTTCGAGAACTTCGTCCGCGTCCGCGAAACGCCACCCCAGCCGGGCCGCGACCGCCCGGCCGACCGTGGTCTTCCCCGTGCCGCGAGCGCCCACGAGAAACAGCAATCGCTTCATCGTGATCCTCTCGCGGGCTGTTCAACACGAATGATAACTCGACGCCGAAGGCGCTTCCACTCTACGCCGTGAGCTTCAGGTCGCGTTTGATGCGGCGCCAGAGGCGGTCCGGCAGGTTGGCGATCGGCTGCGAGCGGATCTTGCGGAGGAGCCGGGTCGGGCCCCAGCCGATCGGCTTCAAACTCGACCCGTGCACGATGTTCAAGTACAGATTGCGGGCCTGGCGGCGCACCAACTCGAACCAGTACTTGTTCTCCGGCCCCTTGTTGTTCGTCAGTTCCATGTTGTTGAACGTGTACGAGGCCCCGGTGCTGGCGGGGCGTTCGTAGCTGCCGCCGCGCTCGTAGAACGGTTCGTGCGTCTGCCACAGCACGAGGCCGTACATGTCGTAGAGCACCACGGAGAGGCCCATCAGCCACGAGTCCACATTCGCCTGCCAGCCGAAGTTCTGGCACACCTCGATGAGCTTCACGGACACGACCGGCGACCAGCACCCGAACGAGACGACCCAGTCGCGGATCATTTTCTCCTGCTCGTAGCGGCCCGCGTACGCCTCGATCGGCGGACGGCGGTAGCCCATGATCGCGAACTCGTCCTTCACCGCGAGGATCTCACTGACGAACCCCGGGCGGTTGAAGATGAAATCATCCGCCGTCATGAGCAGAAAGCGGGACCGCGGATCGCGCTGGGTGAAGAGGTATTCCTGAACGTTGTGCAGCCCGTGGCGTCCCTCGCCGCGGCTCCAAGTGAACGTCTTGATCGCGAACGGGTACTGCGAGAAGAACCCTTCCTGCGGGCGGCAATCGTCGTCCGAATCGTACTTGATCAGCACTTCGATCTGCCGGCGTTCCTCGGGCGTGGTCTGTTCCACCAGCGAATCGAGCAACCGTCCGACGTTCGAGTCCGGATTGTCCTTCACGCGAGAACAGAAAATGACGCTGAACATGCGGGCCCCTCGTTTGGCCAAACGTAATCCGCCGAGGATCACGGAGTCAATGGGAGCGTCGGCTTGATTCCGGCGGCGAAGCCGCTCTTGGGTGGCCCCGGCTTCCAGCCGGGGCTCCTGTCGGGGGCAACTTCCTTCGAATTCAGGCACCCTCGGAGGGGGCGCCGGCTGGAAGCCGGGGCCCACCTGGATTGGGCGTCGGCTTGATTCCGGCGGCGCGGCTCGCCTACAATTCCGCAACCTCGCGACACACCCCCGAATCCTTCCGCCGCGGGCGCCCTCCAAACCTTCGGCCGATGCATATGATGAACGAAGCGAGGGACAGGCAGTTCCGATCCGCGGGAGACGGCCTCGATGTATGAACGCTTCACCGACCGGGCCCGGAAGGTCATGCAATTGGCCAACCAGGAAGCCCAGCGGTTCAATCACGAGTACATCGGCACCGAGCATATCCTGCTCGGTCTGGTGAAGGAAGGTTCCGGCGTCGCCGCGAACGTCCTCAAGAACCTCGATATCGATCTCCGCAAGATTCGCCTCGAGGTGGAGAAGATCGTCCAGCACGGGCCGGGCGGCGAACAAGTTGTCATGGGCCGGCTTCCGCATACCCCGCGAGCCAAGAAAGTCATCGAGTACTCGGTCGAGGAAGCCCGCAACCTCTCTCACAACTACGTCGGCACCGAACACCTGCTCCTCGGCCTGCTCCGGGAACAGGAAGGGGTCGCCGCCCAGGTTTTGATGAATCTGGGGCTCAAACTCGAAGATGTCCGCGAAGAAGTCCTGAACCTGCTGGGGCACAACATGCCGAACGACAGCGAGACCGGTGGCGGCGGCAATGAAGGACGAGGAGGCGGCGGCGCCGGCGAACGCTCCGGCCGCAACAAGTCGAAGACGCCCGCGCTCGATTCCTTCGGCCGCGACCTCACCGAACTGGCCCGCCAGAACAAGCTCGATCCCGTGATCGGCCGCGCCGGCGAGATCGAACGCGTCATCCAGATTCTGTCCCGCCGGCAAAAGAACAACCCCGTGTTGCTCGGCGAAGCGGGCGTCGGCAAGACCGCGATCGTCGAAGGCCTCGCGCAAATGGTCGTGGACCAGAACGTCCCCGATCTGCTCCGCGACAAGCGAATCGTGGTGCTCGACCTCGCCATGATGGTCGCCGGCACCAAGTACCGCGGCCAATTCGAGGAACGCATCAAGGCCGTGATGAATGAGGTGCGCCGAGCCAAGAACACGATGCTGTTCATCGACGAACTGCACACGCTGGTCGGGGCCGGCGGGGCCGAAGGCGCAATAGACGCCAGCAACGTCCTCAAGCCTGCCCTCGCCCGCGGCGAGATCCAGTGCATCGGCGCCACCACGCTCGACGAATACCGCAAGTACATCGAGAAGGACGCGGCCCTCGCACGCCGGTTCCAGTCGATCATCGTCAACCCGCCGAGCATGGCCGAGACGGTCGAGATTCTCAAGGGCCTTCGCGACCGCTACGAGGCGCACCACCGCGTGCAGATCACGGATGCCGCGCTCAAGGCCGCCGTCGAACTCTCGGAACGTTACATCTCCGGGCACTGCCTGCCGGACAAGGCGATCGACGTCATCGACGAAGCGGGCGCCCGCGTGCGTCTCAAGTCCATGACGCGCCCGCCGGATCTGAAGGAACTCGACGAATCGATCGAGAAGCTGAACCAGGAGAAAGAATCCGCGGTGATGGAGCAGGACTTCGAGAAGGCCGCCCACCTCCGCGATCAGGCCGAGAAACTGCGCAAGAAGAAGGAAGCCACCACCAAGAAATGGCGGGACAAGGCCAAGGAAACGGACGGCGTGGTGGATGAAGAAGTGGTCGCGGAGGTCGTCTCGAAGATGACCGGCGTGCCTCTGAAGAAGGTGGGCGAGGACGAGACGCGCCGCCTGCTGAACATGGAAGCCGAACTGCACGGCACCGTCATCAGCCAGAACGAGGCGATCACCGCGATCGCCAAGGCCGTGCGCAAGAGCCGTTCGGGCATGAAGGATCCGAAACGCCCCATCGGCAGTTTCATCTTCGCCGGGCCGACGGGCGTGGGCAAAACCCTGCTCGCCAAGCAACTCGCGAAGTTCATGTTCGGCGACGAGAACAACATCGTGCAACTCGACATGTCCGAGTACATGGAGAAGCACAACGTGAGCCGGTTGGTCGGCGCGCCTCCGGGCTACATCGGCTACGAAGAAGGCGGCCAACTCACCGAGAAGATCCGCCGCAAGCCGTACTCCGTGGTTCTGCTCGACGAAATCGAGAAGGCCCACCCGGACGTGTGGAACATGCTGCTCCAGATCATGGAGGAAGGCCGCCTCACGGACAACGTCGGCCGAGCCGTCGACTTCAAGAACTCGATCCTGATCATGACGACGAACATCGGCGCCGGCGAAATCGTGGCCAAGGAAGGGTTCGGCCTCGAGCGCCACATCAAGCGGGACGCCGAGGCCAGCTACGACGACATGAAGCGGAAACTGAAGGGGGCCATGGAGAAGGAGTTCCGCCCCGAGTTCCTCAACCGCCTCGACGACATCATCGTCTTCCGCGCGCTCACGAAGGACGACCTCAAGGCCATCGTGAACATGGAGCTCGGCAAGGTCGAGAAGCGGCTCAAGGAGAAGAACCTGAAGCTGATCGTGACCGACGAAGCCAAGGACTTCCTGATCGACAAGGGTTCGAGCCTGGAGTTCGGCGCCCGCCCGCTCCGCCGCGCCATCGAGCAGCACATGGAAGACATGCTCGCGGACGAACTGCTCCGCGGCACCTTCCACAATCAGGACACGATCACCGTGAAGGTGACGGACGGCGAGGGAGAGAAGAAACTTTCCTTCGAGACGAGCAAGACCGAGGAGCCGCCTCCGCCTCCGGAACTGGAGGCGGTCGGCGCCGCGACCGGCGACGCCAAATCGTGAACCGTCGCGGAGGGCCAACGCCCTCCGCGTTCGTTTCCACTCACTTCTTCGGCGCCAGCGTGAACCACGTCTTGAACTCGGGGCCTTTCGCCGTGCGTTCGTGCGTGGCCCCGAGGTACAAACCCGGCGAAACCTCTCGCACCTCGTCCCGGATCTCCGGGAACAGCTTGGACGTCTCGGCGTAGTCGAGGATCAAGGCGGGTTTGCCGTCGATCCAGCTTTCGCCCATGTACACCTTGGCCTTCACGGCCCGCATCCCGAAGACGCGATTGATCATCGTGTCGCCTTGGATCACTTTGCCCTGCCACATCAAGTGAACAACGCGCGAGGTGGGCACGGTGATGGGGCTGCCAGCGTTGATGATCGCGCGGCCGTCCATGACGCCGCAGGGGGGCGTGCCGACCTCGCACTGCCGATAGAGCGAGTCGAGTTGGCGGCAATCCATGCGAACGAGATCGGGCATCCCGCGAACCGGTTTCTCGGCCACGCAGGTCTTTGGGGCCGATCGGCAGCCCGCGAGGGCCACGAGGAGCAATAACGAAAGTCGCATCCGTGCGAACTCCAATGCTGGTGTGCGGGTGGTACCGGTGCCCTCGCCGATGGGCTTCTTGGTGGCTCCGGCTTCCAGCCGGTGCAACTCCAGTTCTTGGGTGGCTCCGGCTTCCAGCCGGTGCTTCTGTCGGGATCACATCACTTCGAAGTCAGGCGCCTTCCTGCAGGAGAACCGGCGGGACGCCGGTTCCACCCAAGACGGACCGGCGAGGACGCCGGTAACACGTGCAGCCGGTGCCACTCCAGTTCTTGGGTGGCACCGGCTTCCAGCCGGTGCTTCTGTCGGGATCAGATCACTTCGAAGTCAGCCGCCTCCTGCAGGAGAACCGGCGGGACGCCGGTTCCACCCAAGATGGACCGGCGAGGACGCCGGTAACGCGTCCAGCCGGTGCAACTCCAGTTCTTGGGGGCGCCGGCTTCCAGCCGGTGCTTCTGTCGGGATCACATCACTTCGAGGTCAGCCGCCTCCTGCAGGAGAACCGGCGGGACGCCGGTTCCACCCAAGATGGACCGGCGAGGTCGCCGGTTCCACCCAAGATGGACCGGCGAGGACGCCGGTAACACGTCCAGCCGGTGGAACTCCAGTTCTTGGGTGGCACCGGCTTCCAGCCGGTGCTTCTGTCGGGATCAGATCACTTCGAAGTCAGCCGCCTCCTGCAGGAGAACCGGCGGGACGCCGGTAACACCCAAGATGGACCGGCGAGGACGCCGGTAACACGTCCAGCCGGAGCAACTCCAGTTCTTGGGTGGCACCGGCTTCCAGCCGGTGCTTCTGTCGGGATCACATTACTTCGAAGTCAGCCGCCTCCTGCAGGAGAACCGGCGGGACGCCGGTTCCACCCAAGATGAGCCGGCGGGACGCCGGTAACACCCAAGACGGACCGGCGAGGACGCCGGTATCAATCAATCGAGCGGCGGCAGGATGTCCGGTTCGATCTGGTAGCCGTCCGCGATGGCGTTCGTCGAATTGAACAAGCCGACGACCGCCATCGCTTCGCCGAGCGCCTCAACATCCAGACCCAGTTTCCGGAGTGCGGCCGTGTGCGAGTTCACGCAGTACGAACAGCCGTTCGTCGCGGAGACGGCCAACGCCACGAGTTCGCGTTCGCGCGCGGTCAGCTTCGCGGTGCGTCCCACGCTCTCGGGGTGCATGATGGCCTTCAGCCGGCCCCACACCAGTTCCAGATGATCGGGATGAGTCGCGAGAACCCGCCACATGTTGGGAACGAAATCGATTCCCTTCGTGCGGCGAATGTCCGCATAGATCTCGGCCACCTTGCCCGTCGCGGCCGATTCCGCGACGGGGTTTACGGTGGCGATGCGAGGTGAACTCATGGCGTGGCCGCCGTGAGGGTCACGTCGAAGACGAGGCGAGCGTTCGCGGGGATGCCGCTGCCGGACGGCGGGTTCGCCCCGTACGCTTGATCGGCCGGGATGTCGATGCGGCGATTGCCGCCGACTTTCATGCCGACGAGACCGGTGGAGAAGCCCGTGATCAGCCCGCTGCCGACAGTCGAGTTCGTGAGCGTGCCCGAGTCGAAGACGGTGCCGTCGGTGAGGTATCCGGTGTAGTTCGCGGTGAAGGTGCTGCCGTTGGCGAGGGTGCTGCCGCTGCCGGTGGTCACGTCCCAGATACGGACTCCGGCGCCGCCCGAGACGGTCTGCCACGCGGGATCGGTGAGCGAGAACGGGAGCGAGTTGCCGAAGTCGACGCCGTCGTCGACGGAGGGCGGCCGCGTGACAGTGCGGGCCGGAGCGCCAAAGGCGAGGGCGTAGAACTCGGCGTAGCCGGTGTTCAGGGCCGACTGGTACTCGGCCATTGCGATGCGGCCGATGTGGTCGTTCAGAGTGCCGGCAAGGGCAGGGTTCGCGGCCACCTGAGCCTGCAGGTCCGCGAGGTGCGTGGCCAGCGTGTTGAACGCGATCTGGCTTTGATCCGCACGGCCCCGAAGGTGAGTGGGCAGGAAACTCAGCGTGAGGGCGGTCTTCGGCTCGCCGACCTTCTCGATCACGCCCTCGAGCTCGGCCTTCACGGCCTCGACGTGAACGAGGGCGGTGTGAACCATGTCCGGCGTCACGCTCGGTAAGCAGCGATCGTCCAAACCCTCGACCGCGAATCGAAACTTGAGATTCTGCACGAAGTTACCTCCCGAACGAAGCCGCGGCCGCGGTGCGGAACGGCTGTCTGCCCGCACGGTATCGGCGCCGGAGAATCGGCTCCTTCACTCAAGACGGTGCAACACCCCCCTCGGGCGCGTTGGGTCCCCCCGATTCCTTGAGAAAAGATCCTACAACCGGCAAAGTCGCGGTTATCTTGACACGAGGCGGCGGCTTCGAGTGAAATTCGGCGTTCCGACTGCGATCGCGGAGGATGCATGCGTCGCGATTTCCTGAAAATGTGCGGGCTGGCCGGGCTCGGGTATGCCGTGCCGTTCACGCGCGGGGCCGCGCCGAAGGACGACGGCTATGCCGGGCCCTTCTACATCGCCTTCAACGCCTCCGGCGGCTGGGACACGACCTACCTCATGGATCCGAAAGGGATCAACGGCATCAACCGGCTCTACAAGCAAGGCGACATTCTCACGAAGGGGAACCACACCTTCGCTCCGAACAAGAAGACGGCGATCGGCGGGATGTGCAACGAAGACTTCTACGCCGAGTTCGGGAACGAGTTGTTCACGTTCAACGGGCTGGATTACTCGGTGAACAACCATTCGCCGGGCGCCCGCTACATGGCCACGGGCAAGCTGGACAGCCTCGCGTATCCTACGTTCGCTGCACTGGTCGCGGCGTGCCGCGGCCCCGAGTGCCCGCTCGCGTTCCTCACCTTCGGCAACTACTCCTCCACCGGAAATCTCGTCGCGATGTCGCGGGTGCCGTACCTGCCGAGCCTGCGGAAGATCGCCAACGCGGATTCCGTGGAGGGCAACGAACGCGCCCCGTATCACGATCCGTTCGCGCTGAACCGCATCGAGGAAGCCCTCCGCGAAGATCAGGCCGCACGTGGATCGTCGCCCCGGCTTCCCCGTGCGGAACGCGGCGAGAACATGCTCTACGGCGCCCAGGTGAACTCCAAAGCCCTCCAGCGCGTGACTCAATTCATCCCGACGACCATCCCGAAGGAGCGACTCTCGCAGCAGGTCGAGATCGCGCTCGCCTCCTTCAAGGCGGGCGTCTGCGTCTCGGCGAATCTCACCATCTCGCAGTTCGACAGCCACGCCAACAACGACCCGGACCAGATGAAGCTCATCCCCGAGTTCCTCGCCGGAGTCGCGTACCTGATGAAGCGGGCGGGCGAACTCAAGATTCGCGAGCAACTCGTCGTGATCCTCCAGAGCGAAATGGGCCGCACCCCGAACTACAACACCGGGAACGGCAAAGACCACTGGTCCATCGGTTCGATCCAGTTCCTCGGTCGCGGCATCAAAGGGAACCGCTCGCTCGGCGCCACCGACGACGGACAGTTCGCCGTGCCGTTCGATCCCAAAGCCCTGAAGCCCGACAAAGACAAGGGCATCCGCGTGCGGCCCGAGCACATCCACGAGGCGCTCCGCGAGCACGCCGGAATCGCGGGCCATCCGCTGAGCAAGAAATTCCCCCTCGGCGTGGCCGAGAAGGAAAAAATCGCCGGCTTCTGGGGCTGATCCTCCTCGCCATGTCCGACCTCATCGCACAGGGGCCGCGGCCCGAAGACAACTGGCGCCGCCCGCTGCCGGACGACGAACCGGTCGTGCTCGGCCGCGACGCGGACGTCTGGAACGTGCCGTGGGAAGAGTATCTCTCGCGGCGGCACGCCGAACTCGCGATGCACAACGGCCGGCTCCGCGTCCGCAAGTTGCAGGGCTCTTCGAACCCGCTCTTCCACGCCGGCAAACCCGTGGACAGTTTCGAACTCGCGCCCGCCGGCGCATTCGTCATCGGGCACACGCTGTTCACGCTCGCCTCGCCACGGGCGGTCGCGGGGCTGAGCCCGGACGCGATGCTGCTCGAAGCGCGGACCATCAACCACGCCGAACTCGAACGCCTCAAGTTCCGCGACGCACCGCACCGGCTGGACGTGCTCAGCAAGTTGCCCGAGGTGATCTCCAGCGCGACCAACGACGCGGACCTCTTCGCCCGCCTGGGGGATATGCTCCTCGCCGGCGTGCCCCGAGCGGACGCAGTGGCCCTCGTCGAAGTCGAGATGGGATCGGTCGAGGCCTTCGGGCCGGACGGCAGTCGACCCGAACCCGGCATCCGCCTCCTCCACTGGGATCGCCGCCTCTCGGGAGAAGGCGCCTTCGAGCCGAGCCGCAAGCTCGTGCTGGAGGCGATCGCGAATCAGGCCCAGACCATGCTGCACGTCTGGTCCACGGCGGAACCGAAGCCGACGGAAGAGGTCGCGTTCACGCTGCAGGGCCGCTTCGACTGGGCGTTCTGCACGCCGGTGATCGGAGAAGGGTGCCGCGGGTGGGGCCTGTACGTGGCGGGCCGATTCGCCGGCGATCCCACCGCCACCGTGCTCGCGCCGCTCCCCGCGAACGAACTCCGGGACGACGTCAAGTTCACGGAATTGGTCGCCGAGATCGTCGGCGCTTTGCGTCAGGTTCAGGTGCTGCGTGAACGCCAGGGCGTCTTCCGCCGATTCTTCTCGCCCGGCGTGCTGCACGTGCTCTCCAGTACGGATGCGCCGCGTGCCCTCGAGCCTCGCGAAGCGGATGTCACGGTGCTCTTCTGCGATCTCCGCGAGTTCTCCAAGAAGGTCGAGGACGCGGCCGGGAAACTGCTCGACGTGCTCAACCGCGTCAGTTCGGCCCTGGGAGTCATGACGCGAAACGTGGTCGAGAATCGCGGCGCGATCGCGGACTTCTACGGCGACGCGGCCATGGGCTTCTGGGGTTGGCCGCTGGACGATCCCGCGATGGTGGAGAACGCGTGCCGGGCCGCGCTCGGCATCCGCGCCGCGTTCGACGCCGTGACGCAGAACGAATCGCATCCGCTCTTCGGCTTCAAGGTGGGGATCGGCATCGCGTCCGGCCGGGCCGTGGCCGGGGGCATCGGCACCGCCGAGCAGGCGAAGGTCGGCGTGTTCGGCCCGGTGGTGAACCTCGCGGCGAGGCTCGAAGGGATGACCAAACCGCTCCGCGTGCCGATCCTTCTCGACGAGCCGACGGCCGAAATCGTGCGAAGTCAGATGCCGGGGGACGCGGCGCGGGTGCGCCGCCTGGCCCGCGTTCGCCCTTACGGCCTCGAAACGACGCTGGTGGTCACGGAACTCGTTCCGCCCGCGGGGCCCGAGTCAGTGCTCACCGATCAGCACCTCGCGGATTACGCCGCGGCCCTCGAAGCCTTCCTCGCCGGGGAATGGATGAAGGCTTACGAATTGCTGCACCGGCTCCCGCCGCAGGACCGCGGCAAGGATCTGCTCACCGGCTTCATCCTGCAGTACAACCACACCCCGCCCCCGAACTGGGACGGCGTGATCCCCCTTGCGACGAAGTGAAGCCGCTCACGTCCCGGCCGCCTGGATACCCTCGCGGCAGAGCCACAATCCGATCGCCAGAAGCAGCGCGGCGCTGGCCATCGGCAGGTAGCGGAACCAGCGGCTCTCGCCGAATTTCACGGCCCCCGCCTTGTGGGCGTACACCACGCCCACGCCCAACGCCACAAGCACGGCTCCGAGCCCGGCGCTGAACGCGAACAGCAGCGGGATCGCGAAGCCGACGCGGTTCAAGGCCGTGGCCGCCAGCAGCAGCAGCACCGCGTCCCAGCAGGGGATCAGCCCGCCGCCGAGCCCCATGAGCAAAAGCCGCGTCCATCCCGCCGTGGACTTCGCGTTTTCCGGAGGCGGGCCGTGGTGATGATGATGATCGTGATTCCCGTGATGATGATGATGATGGCCGTCACCGTGGTGATGGTGGTGGCCCGCGAAGAGGTGGAAGTGATCCGCTTTTCCCGCGAGCCTCCGCAGCAGCAGCCACGCCCCGACGCCGGCGACAAGGAGCCCGCCGAGGAACTGCAATACGCCCTGAGTCGAACCGGGCACCGCGTCTCCATAGGCGCCCCAAAGCACGGCGGCGACCACGATCACCGAACCGGTGTGGGCCACCGTCGTGGCCACGGCCAGAATCACGGCATGCCGCACGGTGCCGCGTTCACCCACGAGATACGCCGCGACGAGCGTCTTCCCGTGGCCCGGGGTGAACGCATGGGCTCCGCCGAAGAGAAACGCCGCCAGTAGCAGAATGCCGAGCCCCGCGTTCGAGTCGAACAGCGCCGGCAATCCTCGCTTGAAGAGGTCCTCGGCAAGTGAAGGCCGTTCGGGTTCGGTCACGGTCAAGGTCGGCGGATCGAGTTTGCCGATCCGGATCGTGTCGATCCGCGTGCCGATCGGAATCGTGACCGTGGCCGAGGCCTTGCGCAGCGCCTGAGCCTGTTCGGGCGTGAGATCGATCGCCGGTTTGGATCGCCACTTCACGTCCGGTTCGATCACGTCCTCGAGCGAAACGCCGGTGTCGACCCCGCCCGCGACATCGAGCGTGAGCGCGAGCACTCCCGGTTTGTCGTCGAAACTGCGATCCTCGAACGTGAAGGCTCGCTTCCCGCTTCCGTTCGGCCAAGGGGCTCGAAACTCGAACTGGAACTTCGGGTGCTCGCCGGCTTCGACTTCGATCTTCGTCGCGTGGAACGGCATCGGCCGACCATCGGCCTTCGCCAGAAGGTCGGCGGCGATGTCCGGCGCGATCCGCGCCGCGAAGGCTCCACTGAATCCGCGCGAGGTCTTGTCCAGCTTCGCGATCTCGGCCGGAGTCAGCAACTTGCCGGCGTCCAGCCACATCGTGAACGCCGAAATCTCGAGCGTGTACTTCACCACGACGTCGTCCGCGGCGCAGCGCACGGCGACCGTGCGGTCGTACCGCGTGTTCGGGATCGGGTGAGCCGTGGCCGCCGTCGCGAGAACGGCCGGCAGCAGGCCCGCGAGAAGGAAGCTTCGCATGGCCTTTATCAAACGGGAAAACCACCCGCGGTTCAATCGGTGCGGGTGGGAGTGCAAGACACGCTTTGCGAAGAGCATGACCGAACATGACCCTCTCCCCGTTGGGGAGCATTGGTATACCCACGGTTCTCGGAGTCGGGTATTTGCGGGGGATGGGCTGCACTTTCATGGTCTGCACAAGCTTCACCAACGGCG
>Ga0169931_10000191_pt1 | contig 96206 bp, 97 predicted proteins | sample Kivu_15m_20L_FD_129675 | JGI IMG/M metagenome (GOLD analysis project Ga0169931, IMG submission 129675) | Freshwater microbial communities from Lake Kivu, Western Province, Rwanda to study Microbial Dark Matter (Phase II) - Kivu_15m_20L... | ecosystem: Environmental > Aquatic > Freshwater > Lake...
ATCAGGACGGTTCGTTGCTGCCATCACGATCACACCCTCTTTCCCTTCAAAACCATCCATTTCTACAAGCAGCTGATTCAAAGTTTGCTCCCTCTCATCATGTCCACCCCCAAGACCAGCCCCACGGTGACGACCAACTGCATCGATTTCATCAATAAAAATAATACAAGGAGCTTGTTTTTTAGCCTGCTCAAACATATCTCTTACACGGGAGGCTCCCACACCCACAAACATTTCAACAAAATCAGAGCCTGAGATTGTGAAAAATGGCACATCAGCTTCACCAGCAACTGCTTTGGCCAACAAAGTTTTACCGGTACCGGGCGACCCAACCAATAATGCGCCACATGGAATTTTCCCACCTAATTTTGAAAACTTGCCCGGGTCCTTGAGAAAATCAACAAACTCCTGAACCTCTTCTTTTGCTTCATCCACACCGGCAACATCTTTAAAAGTAATTTTGTTCTCATTACCAGTTGTCATTCTCGCGCGTGATCGACCAAAGGTCAAAGGGCCTTTACCACTGCCTCCACCTTGCATTTGTCGCATCATATAAAGCCAAATCAGCGCAAACAAAATAAATGGGAACCAATTGATGAAGATCTGGAAAAGAACGCCCCTTTGCTCAGGTGGCTTGCCGCTAATATCAATGTTCTTGCGATACAATAAGTCCAACAGAGCCTGATCTTCTAATGGCAGGTAAGTAGAAAAACGCTCGCCATTTTTCAATTGACCAGTCACCACCTGCTGATCAATCATGACTGTATCAACTGTTTCTTCATTGACCTCCTTTAAAAAACTTGTATAGGAAAGTTTCTTAAGCCCCATCCCACTGTCAGTAAATCCATTGACCAAGGTAATAAAAATAAGCACAATAATGGCCCATACTACCAAATTTTTATTCCGTTCATTCATCACTTAATACCATTACTAGTTCTAACCATTATAACGCAAATTTTAACTCTAAAAAATAAGTAATATTAATTTCTTTTCACAAAACCTATGCCAAGAATATATACCTCCCTTGATTCAGAACGTGAAGCATCTGGCTTAAGCACATGAACCTGCTTGAAATCAACCCTTATTGTTTTTAAGAAATCATCAAACCCCTGGCCATGAAACACTTTAATCAATAAAGCCCCTCCCTCAACCAAATGCAGATGACCAAACCCTAATACATTGTCACACAAATCGTAGCAACGCGCCTGATCCACCACGCGATTACCCGTCAAATTCGGCGCCAAATCTGATAAAAGCAATGAAATCTGCTGACCATTTAGGATTTCTGCCATCTTTACCTGCACCGACTTTTCTAAAAAATCGCCCTGAATAAAATCAACACGTGCGACTGGATCCATTGTTAATAAATCACATGCAATATTAACTCCACGCGGATTTAAACGAGAAAGAACCTGAGACCATCCGCCTGGAGCACTACCAAGCTCAACAACCACACTGCCATTTTTAATGAGATGATACCGCTGATTCAGCTGCTCAAGCTTAAAGCTAGCACGAGAACGATAACCCATGCTAGCGCGTTTTTTAATATAAATGTCTTTTTGCTGCCTTTCATGCCACCTGGACATGGAATTCCTTATAATTGACCCTCATGCTCTTTAAGATATTGCGAAACCCCTTCATGACTACCCTGCATGCCTGGCCTGCCCTCTTGCCAACCAGCAGGACAAACCTGACCATGCTTCTCATGAAATTGCAAGGCATCAATAGTCCTTAGGATTTCATCGATATTTCGCCCAATTGGCAAATCATTAATAATTGCAGAACGGATCTTCATGCCCTGGTCAATAATAAATGCCCCTCTAAGTGATACACCAGCCTCTGGGTGCTCAACTCCATATGCGCGGCAAATCTCGTGCTTCAAATCAGAAACCAAAGGATAGCTCACAGGCCCAATTCCACCTTGATCAATCGGAGTACGACGCCAAGCAGCATGTGTATGCTGTGAATCAACTGAAACAGCGACAACGGCTGTGTTTCTCTCCTCAAAAGCCTTTGCTCTTTTCTCAAGAGCGATAAGCTCTGATGGGCAAACGAATGTAAAATCCAGAGGATAGAAAAATAAAACCTTGTACTGACCTTCTGTCTTTTTTGAAAAATGAAAGGAACTGATCTGACCACTACCTAATACCGCGCTTGCAGTGAAGTCTGGAGCGCTTTGACTGACAAATGCAACCATTATTTATCCTATTAATACCATTCTTTATAATTATGAAAATTTATATAATTGTCAAGCACTAAGAAGATCCTGTTGCACTTAAAGCTCAGCCAGGATAAATTACATGGAGCTAAAATGGATTTCGTAATGTCTTTGATACTTTCCCCTCTACCTTATGCCCCTAATGCACTTGAGCCTTATATCAGCGCAGAAACCCTTTCCTATCACCACGGAAAGCATCACGCCACCTATGTCAATAAACTCAATGAACTGGTCACAACCCCTATAACAGAAGCTGATTTACCTCAGATCATTCTTGATAATCCCAGCGGCCCAATTTTCAATAACGCAGCACAGGTCTGGAACCACACTTTTTATTGGAACTGCTTATCTGCCAACGCGCAAAAGCCCACTGCAGCTTTGGAAAAAACCTTGGCAAAACATTTTGGCTCATTGGATGAATTTAAAAAAGAATTTACCGAGAAATGTCTGTCCTTGTTTGGCTCTGGCTGGGTATGGCTTAGTTTAACTCCAGACCAAAAAATAGTGATTGAAGCTTTGCCAAATGCAGGAACTCCCATCAGCCACAATAATAAGCCATTATTAACCTGTGATGTCTGGGAGCATGCCTATTATATTGACACCCGCAACAGCAGACCGAACTACTTAAAAAACTATTGGGAAATAATCAATTGGAAGTTTGTTGAAACCAACCTGCAATCATAACAACCAAGTACACACCCATATAGATGCAAAAAAAGCAACAAGGTCCGCCATTAAACTTACCCAAACGGTAAAGCGGACTTTGCTAATTCCAATTGCACCAAAGTAAATCGGGATTACATAAAAGACAGTCTCAGTGCTTCCCATTACTGTTGCAGCAATTCTTGATATTAAACTATCAGGACCATGGGTGGCGACAATATCAGCCACAGTTGCATTGGATGCGGCGCCAGAAAATGGACGAATAAGTGCCAAGGTTAAGAGATCAGAATCTACCCCTAAATAGCTTAGTGGAGCCAGCAATAACGTGTGCATGTTTTCAAAAAAACCCGAGGCGCGCAGCATGCCAATCGCTGTAACCATGCCTATAATAAACGGTGCTATACGCACCAAAACATCAATACCGTTTCGCCCACCAGCCACAAATTCGTCAAAAACAGGAACCTTCCTGATGTGACCATGCAAGGGTAACCCAACTGCAAATGCCAAAAATATGACCGCAGAAAACTCCGATAATGACAAACCAAACATATCAATATCCTTTTTTTACCAACAACTTAACCATCAATATTGCAAAAGTCGTTGAGGCAGTAGTTGCAATCAACGATGTCACTATAATTTCACTAACATGCAAACCTCCTGCTTGCGATAAAATAGCCATGACAGTAAAAGGAATCAACTGCACGGAAGAATTATTAATGCACACCAACATGCACATTGCATCAGAAGCCTCATCTGTTTTTTGATTTAATTTTTGCAGTGCCTCCATCGCGCGGATGCCAAATGGGGTCGCAGCATTACCAAGACCCAGCATATTAGCAGCCAGGTTCATGGTAATATCACCCATTGCGACAGCATTTTCTTTGACCGAGGGAAATAAAAACATCAAGACTGGACGTATGGCTTGTGCAAATAATTGAACCAAACCCGATTTTTCAGCGATAGCAACCAAACCCATCCAAAAGATCATCATGCCACCAAGATTCAATACCAAAAAAAATCCTGATTTGGATGCATTCATCAGTGCTTGTGAAACCGCTTCAACCTTACCATTGATCAAGCCAAAGATCAGTGATAAAACCATCATTGATAACCAGATTATATTAATCATAACCCCTCTATTGATTCATATTTTCATCCTAGCAGCATTTATTGCATATAACCATGCTTGGTTTAATAAAAACAAAAAACCAAACATGCCGCAAAACTGCTGGCTGCTGACGATCTTTCAAAAACCATACTGGACCATCATCGCTTTGAAAAATAGATCAAACCCGGCAAAGACCATAATTTGACATGTCTTTTATCTGCAATATCTGAGCCAGCTTTAAGCTAAAAACGCCATAATTACAAAATAAAAACCATCTTCGCAGCCACCATCCAAGTTACTGCTCTGAGGCAAAAGGCTGATATAGGTCAAATATCTCATCACATCAAGAGAGTGTCAGTCATGGTATTATTTTTAACCGTACATCTAATAAATTTAGACATCTCACAAATGAATCACCTGAGTTTTTATAAAGAACTCATCTTTATCAATCGGGCTTTAATGTTTAAGACTCAGACATCGCCCACTTAGCGACTGAAGCATCTTTATTTCTTCTCTTTTTTTGAAAAAAACCTGATTCGGCTTTCTTTTTGGGTTTAAAGCGGGTACTTTTCTCATCTGACTTTTTAATCATAGGCCGCTTAGCCCCCGGATTTAAAAGCCGATCAATCGCATGCCACTTATTGCTATCAGCCGGCGTTACAAGATTCAGCGCCTCACCCTCAGCACCCGCTCTGGCGGTTCGACCAATCCGATGAATGTAATCTTCAGCACATTGGGGTAAATCATAATTAATCACATGCTCAATGTGAGGAATGTCAAGACCTCTGGCCGCAACATCAGTTGCCACCAAAATGCGATATTTCTTTTCTCGAAATGCCTTCATAACACGATCTCTTTGATGCTGACGAAGATCGCCATGAATAGCATCTACACTATAACCCTCTTGAGAAAGCCGTTTAGCCATTTTTTCTGAACTGTACTTTGTTTTTACAAACATAATCACAGAGCCCTTCCTCTCGTTCAACTGACTCAAGAGCTTTGGATACTTTTCAGACTCATTCACCTTAATAACGGTTTGATGAATATTCTCAGCAGGTAATGAAGTCGCACTTACTGATACTCTGACTGGTTGCTTGAGGTATTGATCGGCTATGCGAACAATATTCTTTGGCAATGTGGCTGAAAATAAAAGCGTCTGCCGAATAGGAGCCATAAACTGGATAATCTTTTCAATTTGCACCGAAAAACCCATATCTAACATACGATCTGTTTCATCTAAAACTAAAAAATCTGCCTCTTTCAAGTTCAAAGTACCCCTCTCAAGATGGTCATTGATTCGACCTGGAGTTCCCACAATGACTCGGGGTTGATTTCTAAGCTGCATCAATTGTCGTGGCATCGACTCCCCACCTATCAATAATGCTGTTTTAATCCTGGATTTGCCACCTAGCATCGACTGCAGGTGAACCATGACTTGGCTGGCCAGTTCGCGTGTTGGCGTCATAACAAGGGCCACACCAGTTGGCTGATTCATTAACTTTGCAATTAAAGGAATGCCAAAAGCAGCTGTTTTGCCAGTTCCTGTTTTTGCAGACCCTAAAATGTCTTTGCCGTCCAGTGCCAAAGGTATGGCTTGTTTTTGAATCGGTGTCGGGTTGATAAATTGCATTTGCTCAAGCGTATGCATGAGAGCTTCCGGGAGCCTCATATCTCTAAAAGTATTCATGTATTCTCCTGGGACAAACATGCTGTGCGAAAATCTAGCACGCAAACACATCTGTTATCAATAAAAACTGACTACTCAGCGCTTACTAGTTGCACATTATCTGCAGCTGTCTTACCACGATGCATTTTTACCTCAAATGATACTTTCTGCCCTTCTTTTAAGTTGTCTATACCAGACTTCTCAAGGGCTGTGATATGCACAAATACATCACTTGAACCATCATTTGGAGCGATAAATCCATAACCTTTGGACTTATTAAAAAACTTGACATGACCGATAACCATAATATTTTCCTTACTGTTGATAAAAGAGCATTTGCCCAAATAGCAAAACCGATTGCTTTTTGGTTAACTCTCATTCAAACGGCTGGAATCGACTCATAGAACAAATTTTAATCACTTTGTTTTATAAAGGAACATACCATCATTTTACTAAGAGAATAGACTCTGACCGTATAAATAAAATACATTTGCCTAAAAAGCAAGAACATTTTACACTTAATTGATAAAATCCAATCAAATCCCACAATTTTCATCAAACAAGGGGGGCTTAATGAGCATATCCATCCCTGAATGTCATCTGAAAAAACAGGTGGTGATCAAATCAAAAAGCTGGTTAAGAAATAACAATAATTATTAAGCAGCGCTTTTACACTCAAGAATTGCTCAGAGCAGCAGTCAATGATAAAATGAAGAATAATAGCGCAATATTTGGCAGATGCATTCTTTATTTACAATTCTTTTCACATTAACAGCCATCTTTGCTCTTGGACAATCCAATCATAAAAATCAACAGCTGGAGCATGCCAGCAGTCTATTTTTGGGGACCCCATACAAATTTTCAAGCATTAAAGATCCTTTACTGCCAGAGCAAGGTGCTTTTTATGACACTTCTTATCTTGATTGCATGACCTATGTCATGAGCGTGATTGCTCTAAACGAAAATCCAGAAAACTGGCTTAACAACTGGCTCACACTTCGCTACCAAAATTCCTATGATTTTTGGGGCAGAAACCACTTTGCCACAATTGATTTCAATCCAATCTTAAAATCCCGCTTTAATTTCTCTGATTTATCAACTCAAATCTCAGGGCATCTCAATCAAACCTTCCTGGTACAAAAACCCCTTTGGCTTTTAACTCAAATACCCAAATTATGTCAAAAAGAGAGCTGCAAGAGCCCATACCGAATTTGGCAAAAATTTTCTAATCAACCGGCTATTAATACAACAATTAGCGTCATACCTTATAACGTTATTATCAAAAACAAGCAATTGAGTCCTGCGTTTGTTAATAAATTACCCAGCATCGCCATCATCGAGTTTATCCGGCTTGGATGGCCTGTGGGTGAGATGATTCAGATCCCTGTGTCTCACATGGGGTTTTTAATTAAAAAAAATAACCGCCTTATCTTGCGACATGCTAAATGGAAACAATCTGTTCAAGATGAGGACTTTTTGACTTATATTAAAACCATTCAGTTTGACCCATCACACTTAGGAGTTCATTTACTAACGCTGTAATTTCAATTCCACCCCCAGGACAAAACCACCAGATCATTAACACCCGTTCAAATACCCACAACCGCCACATCCTTTCACTGAGTTATTATTTAAGAAACAGATATCTAAGAAAAACACAAATCATGGTGCTAAAAATCAGCAACATCAATCCTGCCGTATAAAACCGGAGCAGCAGCTCCGGTCACCTGACGATAATCCAATTTTTCTTGTTGCCACCTTTTGAGCGACAACCATGCAATCAGCTGAGCCTCAATATAATCCATATCCGAAACCAAAGTGACCTTAAGCCCTGCTTTTTCTTCAATCTGGCTAATCAAAAACTGATTTTTCGCCCCACCACCGATCACCACAACACTCTTATAATGACCAACCTCTTTTAAAATCAATTGCACCGTCAGCGCAAGAACTGTTCTTAACACATCTTTGGGCTGATAGGAGTTAACCTCAAAATCATTTAACCACCCTTGATTAAATGCATCACGATGAATACTTTTAGGGCCTGGAAGCTCAAAAAAAGGGAATTTCAACATTTTTGCCAGTAAATTTTCAATCACTTTACCCTTTCTTGCAATATGACCCTGATCATCAAAGGCGCAATTAAAATGCTGCTGACAAATTAAATCCATCAGTCCATTTCCAGGGCCAATATCATAGCCCCGAACAGTCTTGTGATCCAATAAAGTCACATTGCATATACCACCGATATTCACAATCGCTAATGGCTTTTGCATCTGTGAAAAACGCTGACGATGATAAAGCGGTGCAAGCGGAGCCCCCTGGCCACCTGACAGGACATCATAAAGACGAAAATCAGAAATAACCGTACATCCTAATAAATGCGCCAGCATTGGACCATGCACCAATTGACGAGAATCAACCCCCCCTTGATGAAAAACAGTAGGCCCATGAACGCCTACAATGAGGTCAGAATCCACCTCTGTCCATTGCTCAATCACTTTTGCTAGAAAATGTGTGTACGCATGCTCAATACGAAGCATATCTTGATAAGACGTCGCCCCTGTCAATGTTCCTAACAATTGAGCTTTTAAATCCTGGGGATAAGGTACTATTGCATATTGAATGGGTGTTTGAATACTATCAGCAGCAGCAAGCCAGAAATCAACACCATCTGCGCTGGATCCTGACATCACACCTAAAATCTTAGGTGTACGCATACTCACTCATCACCATGGCAAGCCACTGCTGTCTTTCAGCCAGCATTTTTAAATAAGCCATACCAGTCAATGGTTTTAATCTAGGAAGATCGATCGCCATAGGATCTTTGGGTTGATCATCAATCCGAAACTCATAATGCAAATGAGGACCAGTTGCAACCCCTGTTGAACCGACATATCCGATGATCTGCTTCGCTGAGACCAATGATCCATTTCTAATCTCAGGACAGATCCGGTCCAAATGAGCATATAATGTGCTAACACGCGAGCCATGCTTAATGATAATTGCCTTACCATATCCACCCTTGATTCCTGCAAAAATCACTTTCCCAGTGCTAGTCGCCCAAACAGGACTGCCCCTTTTCGCTGCAAGGTCCACCCCTGAGTGCGGTCTTAATCCACCAAATACTGGATGCTGACGATGCAGAGAAAAAGACGAACTGATGCGTGAATAGTTCAGAGGGTCACGCAAAAAACTCCGAACCAAAGACTGACCCTTGGAATTATAAAAGCCAATATGACCATCTGCATCCACATGCCGAATCGCCTCTCTTATTTTATTTTTTTGCACAATCTTGGCAAACACGATCTCTGGTGGTGATAAATACCGCCCGTCCAGCTCTTTTTGTTCAACGATGAGTTGTACCTGATCCCCATCTTTCAAATCACGTGAAAAATCCATCTCCCAGGCAAAAATGTCTGCCAAGGCTTGTAAAAGATTATAAGACAATCCAGCTGCCCTACCATCTACAGTCAAAGAATGCTTGATGGAGAAACCTTGAAAAGAGCGCTTTACCGGCCTAATTTTTAATGGTTGATCCACCATCACCGTACCATCGGCTAACTTTATAAACTTAACAACTTTGCCAGTAGTGCTTTGATAAATTAACTGGGTATCATTGGCCTCGGTCAATAACTTGATTTTGTCACCTGGATCAAGACGGCCAATTTCCTTAACAAGATTTGAGGCATATAGCCACTGATGCACTTCAAAATCACTCAGTTTTGTCTTTTTCAAAACACCAGTTAAGGTATCTCCTTTCTGCACAATAACTTCAGTGGCATTTGCATTTAAAGCCCAGCTACACAAACATAAAAAAATCAGTAGTGATTTCCAATGCCACATATATTACTCCTTTATCCTCAGTGTACAATTTTTATGTTAGACTTTTCCAGAGGGCATTCTAACCTGGTTTTAACACCATTGAAACCTTTTTTTAAATTATTTTGTAATGCATTGAAATCTATTTTGAATCTTCGCAGAATACGATGATTGGCATAATGCCCTCACCCTCTTCTCGATGTGATCCATCACAAAACGGCATGTTTTTTGATTTCAAACAGCGACAAATCGCTTTTTTCTCCCCACATTGAAGCATCACTTCTTCTTTTGAGTGTCCTTTTTGCTGACTCATGCCTTACTCCTTTAGAAAGTTAATTTAATAAACATTAATTACTTTGACAGAATTTTCATTTTTCTGCTAGCCTAAATCAGGCAAAAACCAAAATACCTCGTGCTCAATATTAAGCCCCTTAGCGTATCAAGCCTTAACTTAGCTGCCAAAGACCTGCTAGAGTCCAGCTTCCCTCAAATTTGGGTAGAAGGTGAGGTTTCTAATTTTAATCAAAGCGGATCTGTGCATATTTATTTCACCTTGAAAGATGCCAATGCTCAAATCCCCTGTGCATTCTTTCGGCAACATCACACTCAAAACACAAAAGATTTAGCCAATGGACAGCGGGTGCTTATTCGCGCCAAATTATCTCTGTATACACCTCGCGGCAGCTATCAACTCATCGTTTCTCAAATCGAAGCTTTTGGCGCTGGCTTACTGGAACTTCAATTTCAAGCCCTCAAACTCAAACTTGAAAAAATTGGCCTTTTTGATCCTGGCAAAAAAAAACCCATTCCAGCCTTTGCAAACTGCATTGGTATTATCACCTCCAAAACCAGTGCAGCACTTCAAGACGTACTAAGCGTTATCGCTCAACGCTATCCAGTGGCCGATCTGTATGTATATGATGCCCTGGTTCAGGGGGAAAAGTCAGCAAGCTCTCTGAGAAATGCCTTGAGAAGAGCGATTTCACATGGGAAAGCTAAAACCTTAATCATCTGCAGAGGGGGCGGCTCAATAGAAGACCTATGGTCATTTAATGATGAGCAATTGGCGCATGACATCTATCATTGCCCAATCCCGATCATTAGTGGCGTGGGTCATGAAATTGACTTTACCATCTGTGATATGGTTGCAGATCTGCGGGCTGCAACACCCTCAGCTGCTGCACAAATAGCAACCCCTGATCGACAAGAATTATGGCAATTATTGGATCAAAAATTACGCCATCTCTCATTAGCCATACAATCGATTCTGCATGGGAAACAGGGCCAGATTGACAAGCTTCATCTTAAAATGCTTCATCCAAAAGATAAAATCAAAGCCATCGAAACACAACTTAAAACCTTTACCCATCAGCTTAGATATGCTTTAAAACAGCAAATACAACATAAGCAAGAGCGGCTTAATCGACATAAAATGCTTGGCACTAACAACGTTCAGCATGTTTTGAAAATAAAAACCACCCAGTTGGTAAGTTTATCAGCAAAGCTAGGCGCACTAAGCCCACTGGGCGTACTTGATCGCGGATATACGCTCATTAGAAATCAAGACGGCAACACCATCAGCAGCTCCCATCATCTCACCGCTGGCCAACCAGTTGTCATTCAGTGGTATGACGGCAGGCTTTCTGCGACCATTGATGGATAAATGCCAGTTCGTGAGATTGAGCACAATCACTCACCGTGGGTGAGCGAAACCCATGACCCTCGCCACGGTGAAGAACATACTGTACTTGACCACCTTTTTCCATGATTTTACGGACCACAATTTCAACTTGAGCTGCATGGACTATCTCGTCCTCATCTCCTTGTTGAATCAAAAAGGGGCATTCACATTTTATAGCAGAATCAACCAAATCCAGCGCGAGAACCTCTGCTGGCAAAAGACGGGGCAAGTAGTTGCCCTCAAACAAGGAATTATGCTCAAGCAATGCAGATATGTTCAAAACTGGATAGCGCATAAAAACACCATCAACACGAACCCTCGCAGCAGCCAGCAGGCAAGTCATCGCACCGGCGCTATTGCCTTTTAAGAAAATTGGCAGTTTTGGAAAAATGCTTTGGATTAAACCAATGAGATTGACACAGTCATCCACATCAACCTGACCCCATTTCCCATAAATACAATTCCTAAACTCTGCTCCTCTACCGGTAGAGCCACGGTAATCCAGTGCACAAAATGAAATCTTGTGATTCAACAGTTTAGCTACCCCAGCGTCACCAACCAATGCATGCTGACCAGCAGGACCACCATGAGATGAGATGACTATAGCACGATGGTCTTTCACTTCATAAAGCCATGCAATCACATCATCACCTATCTTTCGTAAATTAAAATAAGGCATTAATCTGTCATATGGCGTTATAAAATGATCCTTATCTGACCATAGCGCCATATCATGCCAAGGGTCACCTCCTTTCACAAGTAACTGACCATTGCTTGCGACTCTAAGCTCTTGAACATGGGTAAAAGGGCATGATACAGGCATTAATGTTTCCTGATCGATATCAAAAGTGTATAACAGGTGCTGCCCGTCTTGCTGCTCACAAAAAGTAACTTTTCGCTCAAACACACCCATGGTTCTTTGCCCCCTTCCCCACAATGGAACTAAGCAATCATATGGTCTGGTTATCAAAATGCGCCATAAATTATCTTGAAAATGATATAGAACCAGATTCCACCAATTACCAACCTGAGCAATCATAACCAAGGTATCTGCATCAACCCAGGCAACTTGTTGAATATTTTCACCATATGGATTTTTAAGCAGCGTTTGCTCTCCATCCCAGATCACAACATGTGACTGATCCCATGGCATCAGGCGCCTATCCCACTCTATAAAAGCGATTTTATTTTGATTTTTCGGATGCAAAACAATATTAGATGCCAAAAGCCAAGCGGGCCTTTGCGAAAAAACCAGCTGATTTGTCTTAACTTTGTATTGAAACAGCTGGCAAATTTGATCTTTAACTAAAATACCCCAAACACAATGATCTCCTGAAACAAGATCACCAAAAATTCCCTCAGCAATACAGTGACCATCCCGCCAAAGCCCCCCATCATTCACATAAACTATCTCTCCAGCACAACTGGCAAACTCGCCTGCACCATAACCATATAAAGTTGACTTCATTGACAAAGGAAGCTGGGTTTTATAATTCACATCTTGAATAACCAGGCATCCTAAACCCTTATCCTGATAAAGAATTTTATCCTTAAATTCAATATGACCAATAATCCCCTTCATATCATTGTCTCTCTCTATAAATAGATGATATGATACGGTTTATTTTGATGGTAAAACAAGGAAACTGTTATGAAAAACATCATTATTATTGCTTTACTGGCGGCATCTGAAATACAAGCCATGAGCCTTTTCCAGTCAGAAGAACCCGAGATCAAAATTCCTCAATACACACCACCACCGGTAATCCGAAAGCCGATGGCATGTTTGAATCGTGACGAAATGATCAAACAGGGGATTTTTTATTGCCCTCGTCCAACCGAATTAACGAAAGAAGGCATGAAATGGTATGCACCGAATCCATGGAAAGCTTACTCTGAATCATTCGTGGATATAATTGATAAATTTACAGGAGCACAATGGAGCGGACCAAATGGTACTGTTGGACGCCTTGTGTGTTTTTATAGTGGCATTCAAAAAGACACCTTCCCTGTCAAAATCACAACAACAGTGCTCATCCAACTACCAACCCTGCCAGTTTGGGACAACATTTCGAAAACACCTGATGATACGATTGTAAATTGCGTTTCAGTAAAAGGTGAAGTATGCGATTGCCCCTTTTCAATTGTACAAAACGCTGAATCATCGAAGAGCTCAAAAACTTAGACCAAAGGCCCTGGCAAGTTGATTCTCAACAAAATGGACGAAAGCGCCTTGCGATTGTCACATTTGCCTTTGGGGCTTGAAACAAATTAGCTAACAAATGCATCACTTCATCCTCCTTTTTCACATAATGCCCCCATGGTAAGCCTGGGTAAGTTTGTAAAAAACACCAGCGCCCATCTTGTAAAACGCACTCAACAGTTAATAACTGAGAACAAAAAAGACGATCTAAACTGTGGACTAGCCGATCAGAAACCTGATCACCATGCCAAACGCCTTGATAACGAACTGCTATTTGCCTTTTTCTTACCTGATTTTCAATCAAATAAAAAGGCATGATCTCTGAAGAAGCTTTTACACCTTTATATTCAAAAACCGGACAACTTAGCTGTTTAATGACATGACTTCGTAACCATAACCAAGGACAAAATGCCTGCCAGGAGTCTTGGCCTGATAAACTTTGCATCCACGCACTCCAGCTCGAAGCAATATAATTTCTATCCTGCTCACAAGCGCTGCGCACATGATTTGAAATCCCCAAAGGGCAATCTAAAACGGCAGAAGATAATGCATCCAGCGATCTTAAAGAAGAGACACTCATCAACTCCTCAGCCGAGATCAAATGCACACCACACTGTTTAAGGTGCCACCTAAAAGCAGTCACATAGGAACTGCCTGATACTAAAAAAATGTTTGTACCCAATTGACTACCTCCTGCATTACCAATGGCTTTTTAGATTGTTGATCAAAATATACAAAACCAGGTGCCATATTTGCCTCTAGGCAAATCCATCGCCGATGATGAACAATAAAATCAAACCCACAAAACACTGCCCCTACCATTTTCATAAAAGCTTTCGCTTTATTCACAACTGCTAATGGGCAATTAAAAAAGTCAAACTGAGCATTTTGACAATATCGATAATCAACCCCCTTGGCATAAATACAAACAGCCGTATAGAACTCTCCAATCACATGCAATCGAACATGAAACCCCGCATAAAATCGCTGCACCAAAACGGGCTCAACCGCATAAGTCACACCCAAATCTTCAGCATGCCCAACCACTGAGCGCACCGAACTAATTGATTTAACAACCATTTTCTTGACATTCAATGGCACATATGAGGCCAGAAATGTTTTTGGAACATGAAAAAACTTTGCTAAAATTCTCATCTGGCAGGGCTTAAAAAAATTACCCATAACCACTTCAGGACGGTTGACCACAATGGGCAGCCCTGTTTCTAAAAGAGACATTAAATTTTGCCAATTCCTACATGAGCCAAGTTGTGTGAAAGGGATATTCAAGATACGGTTGAATATGATTTTTATATCGCCGTAGACAAATTTATCACCAAAGACAATCAATCCTTCTGTATCAAAAAAAACATGATGACCAATATCTTCAGCGATAACCAATCGACAAGGCCATTTTTTAATCAAGACCTCTGCAAGCAGAGGTCCAACCAAATCAGCACGGGAGGCAATCACAAGAATCATAGAAGCACTTGATCCGAGTAATCGATATCTTCAAGATGACAACCATCATCCTTGCCCTCTTTGCCATCCTTCCCATCTTTGGTATGGTCTTTAAAACTTTTCAAATACTCTTCAAACATATTTTATTTCTCCGTTAATGATCTGCCCCACCTCAGACAATCGATCTGCGAAAACCACACCACTTTGACCACTAAACTTCAATACCCCTTTTATCTTTGACTGATTTAAATAAACAACTGGTGATTCTTGCTGACTACTGAGCTCTATCTCTCCAACATTGGATTGATGTACATACATTTGATTGGCATAAACACTTAAATGATCCACATGCGTATTTTGTCGCAAAACCACACGTCCATAGATTTGAGCACCCTTAATCTTAGTTTCATAAAATAAAGCTTCACCATAAATGGACAATGGCGCTAAATATTCACAAGAATGCGCCTGAAGCTGACCATAATAAATTTTTTCTTCGTGATAAATTTGGTTGGCACAACGAGATAGTCCGTGCTCAGAAACCTGCTGAAATAAAAAATCCATAAACTCTCCTTTTAGAAGAATTTTAAAGATTTTTCCACCTACAACAATACAGTTAAGTCAATAGGGTTTGTAGTTTAATTGCTTTGGACAAATCACCTTTAACCGTAATTTTCCCAAGCATAAATGCAGTCGTTGGATCAAGTGTCCCTGAAATGATATCGCTGATATCAGCCAATGTGGTTATGACTTGACAATCAGATGCCTTGTCATGATCCAAAACCTTGCCCTGAGGCCCATCTAAAACCAAAACATGCTCATCCACATAAAGCGCTATCACGCAGCCCAAGCTGCTAATTGATTTCTTATTCAGTAAAGCCTCAAGCTCTTGCATATTATTAATCGGTTTCATGATTACCTCCTATGTTGAACTCACTATAGCAAAATTTCATAAAAAGTGCATGAGATTGAATTATTTACCATCTGTGTTATATTATGCACTTAAATATAAATGGTGACTTTCATGCAAACAAACCCAATGACTAAAAGTGGCGAAAAGAAAATACGTGATGAGATTCAAAGATTAAAAGATATTGAACGCCCCCGCATCAAAACAATGATTGCTGAAGCCCGCGCACATGGAGATCTAAAAGAAAATGCTGAGTACCATGCAGCCAAAGAGCTTCAAGGCATGAATGAGGCAAAGATCAGCGCATTTGAGGCTAAACTTAAATCAGCCCAAATTATTGATATTACCCAATTTAAAAATGAAGGCAAAGTGATTTTTGGGGCCACGATTACACTTGAGAATCTAGAAAACAACAAAACCATGACATTTCAAATTGTTGGTGAGAACGAATCTGACATCAATCAACAAAAACTATCGTTTGCAGCACCGCTATCCCGTGCTGTCATTGGTAAATTCTGTGGCGATTTCGTGGAGGCCTCAACCCCCAACGGGATTATCGAATATGAAATTATTGCTGTTGATTATATTTAAGCACCTGCTCTGGTATTTTGACAGGGTCAATTTCCGAAACAGACTGCATGGGGATTTTGTTTGAAATTGATAAAACCGCCAAACTCAACCCATCAAAAATGCCATTCATCAGTTGATAATTTATTAAAAAGAACCCACTAATCATCTCCATGGCCAATTTCAATGAATAAAACATCACAATGAATAATCCCTGCCCAAAATGCTTGAGCGTCAAACTGGCAAAAAACAAGGAACCTAATAAAAGATCACTGACCAACATGATGCTCATCCCCATGTAAAGTACGAGGTGATTTACAAGGTTTTTCAAACCAGCTATCAACGAGAAATTGGATTCTCTTTGCTGCGATGCAATTTTAACAAAAACAATACCCATTTCCCAACACATGGACAACAAAAACATCACCGTATCTCTTGCCACTTTTAATGGTAACTTCAACCATAACCAAGCACCATAAAATATGCTTTTAATCAAAGAATAGCCTGCAGACTCAATATCCTGAGGTCCTGACAATGCCGCACCGCTATCGCCAAGTCGCAGCATAATACCAACATCCATTAAGTCAAGCAATAAAAATGGCAGCACAACTTTCCTATATGCAATTTGTGGTTGCTCACCCAAAGCCTCTAAGTCTAATAGACTTAAAAATACCCTCAATAAGCCTTGCTCTTTAACCAGCTTTTGAATATCAAAACCCTCAACCCCCTGGCCCTTAATATAAGGCAGCAGTAATTCATACTGCAAATCTCTCAAATTGCCCAAATCGAAATCTGACCGCTGCCTTTGCATAATTTTTAAAAACCGCTTTTCAATAGCAGCCCAGCTAGTTTCATCATTTAAATTCGTCACAGCATAAAATTCACCAGGGCTCACAATATGACGCTCCTCTACTTTACTGAATATACCTATATTCGTTGAAATAACTTGATCAATCGGCTGTGAATAGTGATATGATGCCATATTATAAAGAGGTAAAGTCCAGCATGAATCAATAAACATTGACAAAGTAATATCTGATTCTAATAAACTGCGTGAAGCTGCAGGATCAACCAATGCCTTTTCTAAATTACTACGATGCACCTCAAGGATATCTGTGGATGCCACCACTGTAGTCATTAGTGATTGGTTTATTACATAAAGGTCTTTAATAAAAGATAATTCAAAATTTTCTCCATTGGAGGATAAAGAAGAAGAAATTTTCTTATAATTGCACTGCCTTTGAAATACATAGCTTTGCATCAGATGATTAGGAAAGCTTGCTGCTAAAAAATTTGAAAGATTAGTTGCAAGACCGGAGGCGCAAACCAAAGACTGAGCACTGATCTCCTTTATAATACTTTTCTTTGCCTCCTCACCCTGACTATTAAGAAGCTCTACAAGCTGGCTCAAATCTAAAGTCATTTTTGTTTGCTGCTCTTCAGAGCTTTTCTGATATATTTCATCAAGAAACTCAATCAAAGCAGAATACTCTGGTTCAATCAATTCGCCTAAAGACTTTAGAGAAGAAGAAAATTGACTACTCGGTTTATGTTGAGATTTTAAATATTGCCCCATATGGACTTCAGATTTAGACATTTCACCTTGATCATCAATGCCCAAATACCCCTTTACCACTTGTTCTTGCCAAAAATTAACATCCGTATTTTGAATGTTTAATTTCACAGGCTCAACAAATACTGTCTTTGCTTTTCGATGCAGGTGAGAACCCCTAAACAATCTGCTTGAAAAAATGTAAGCCAACGGCTCTGCAAAATAGTGAATGAGTCGAGGGCCTGAAACACTAAGCACATTAAGAACTGTGAAAAAAATACGTCTAAAACTTATTTTCAATCCTGAAAAACCAATCGCAATTTGCCCAACTCGCAACATAAGATCAATAGCTGTATTTAATTTGCCAGACCCAAGCCCAACCAGTCTAAGGGCATAAACTAAACTACACAAACCTAAGGTGATTAAAACTGCAACAGGAAAGGACCCTGAAATAAATCCATACCCATAAAACGCCAGCATAGCAATGAATACCAAATTATACAGCTGCTCTGCCAATAGATTGACAAGCGATGGGGATAAAAAATTATCAAAAAAAATCGCAGCCATATCAAAAGCGCAGCGCACCATTTTTGCAAAGAAATTCAAGATATTTGTTAAAAAAGAATTCGGTAAATTAATCCCTTTGAAAGCAACTTTAATCGGATATAAACCCAATGTACAAAACACCAAATCCCAATCAGAAAAAATTTGGCGATCCTTTTCTAGGGCATATACCATAAACCAATGAATCGGAACGAAATATAGAACACCAATTAAAAATGAACACTCAAGCAGCAGTAAAACAAGAAATAGCTTGTTAAACACCAATATGAAATAATCCTTGCGACTGTAAACTATGCCGTTAACATTACCTTTGTCATAATCTTTCTTTAGATAAACGTCAAACCATAAAGCTGAAGATAAAAACCAGCCCAAAAGAACATTTACAAACATTTTTACACACCCTAATTTTCATTTTCTTTTGGAAACATACTATGTTTAATTGTGCTGATCAAATAATCAACCCCGTTATTTGAGCATCCAAACAAATACAAACCCAAGCCGTGATTTAAATATGATCTTTAATAACCTAAAGCACCAAGTTCATCGGCTGATTTAATTTTAAAACAATTGAATTAAAGCTTTCAAGGTTTTCCTGACTTTAGAATTATTTAAATCTAAAAATATAGCCCTGAAAACCGCTATCTTCCTAATCATATTAGGCAAAATAAAATCACAGAACTTTTTAATACCTGTTGTCCATGATAACACATTTAAAATATGAATGTCATGACTCAAAAAGATGCCTATCTGATTTAAAAAGAACTAAAAATCTCAGCAAATCCGAATTAAAAAATTAATATCAATCAATATAAATCTTATATTGCAAAAAAAAATAAATAATGTAAAATTAATTCAATAATAAAAATTGAGAAAAAAATGAGTCCAGAAATTATTTTATCTTTAGAAAAAGCCAACATTTTTACCCAAGATGTCCAGAAATCGCTCGAAGACCTCAACCTCACTCATGGTAAAATTCAATACTTGCAACAGGTTCTTTCCCATTTACAAGAGGCCGGTATCTTAACCTTAGACAATTATACCCAAGCAATCCAGCATCAACATCCTTACTCATTGGGTGGTGCACTGTACCATTTAAAAGAAGCCAGGGCATTAAACCAAGATAATTTCAATCTAGTTGTCAAAGATCCTGATCCTACTGACTTGGGTGCTGTGCTTTCATACTTAAAAAAGAACGCTATGCTAACAGCAGCGAATCAAAATATAGCAGCCCAAAGCCCTAACCATTCTGGCTTATCCCGCGCACTTTGTTATTTGGAAAAGAGTGGTATTTTAAACCAAGGCAATTTTGCCCTGATCGCCCAATATCCAAATGTTCATTTCGCCCTTCATCATTTATCAACCTGCGGGATTCTAAACCAGCAAAATTTTACTTCACTCTTTTCTGCTAATCATAAACCACTCATATCAGGTAAGGCAGCTCGTTTGATATGGGCAGGAAGACCAAATCATTTACTCACTCAAGTTAATTTTGAGCAACTTTTAACTGCAGCTGAACAACACAATCCACTGATGGCGCCTGAAAACCTTATTGGCCAAATACTCCATGTGCCAAATGAGATGAGACCTGCTCAAGCTTTTAATAATCAGCCAAGCTCACATATCTCATATGGTTTATGGGCAAATCGTCACTCAAGCCCGGCTAATCAAAGAGAATTTGATAGGCAATATGGTTTAGTAGTGCTTAAGCCTTAAATCAATTGATACAAAAGGAGGGATATTTCTCTCCTTTATCAATCCAAAAAATAGGCTGCTAATTTATTACACCTTAAAAATAAATATGCTTTCAAGACAACCCTGCCAACTTTATGCAATTTACAATTAAATGACCATCATCAAAATTAATCTACTTAATAAGATTTAATTTATGATGATAGGCATTTAGGATAGATTCCTGCTTGTTTGACAATACCCCTGATCTTAAATATTCAATTTTTTTTAAGATTTCATGCTCACTAAGCTGATAGCAACCTTTATGGTCACAGCCCCTTTGACCCATCAACGCCATTTGATATACGGGGGAGTCAGAATCTATAGCAAAGTTGCGCACCAACATTCTAGCTGCCTGCACCTTAATCAGATCTGATGGCGCTTGTAACAACATTTTGTTTCTCTGATCAAGGGTTGCCGCATGAAAATCAATTCCCCATTGATAGTCAGACTGATTTCTAAAACCCTCTTGATATAACATAGCATCCGCATCAACATTCTCATGCCTTGGCATCTCTTGATTTAAAATCTCTTTAAGCAAAATATTCAGATCTTTTATACTCTTTTGTAAGAAGGCCAAATTAATTTTCATGTTTTCTATCTGCTGATCTGACAACACGCCAGAAAAACGCTCATTCATTGGCAGAACAAATGGCCCCTCTGCTTGCTTCTTTTTGCATAAAAATTGGTAAAACGACTGACTTAAGTCAATTGGCTCATCCAGATATAACCAAAGACTTTGATTTTTATACAACTGATGTTTGCCCAAATAAATCGCTGGACGAACAAAACCTTTACTGGCAAACAGTCCACTGATTAAAAGCCCCCCCCGACATGAAATCTCATCAAATTTTGCAACAACCGGTAATTTTAAAAATCGCTCCATCTCCTCTGATTTATTAAAATACCCAAAAACATACTGCCACTTTGCAGCATCATGCATCCAAAGTGCTTTTGTAAGCGCCAGGGTCACTTTAACATCATGAAGCGCCTCATGAGCCTTTCCTTGACACCATTGATTAACCTCATTCAAATGCTCTAACTTCATCGAAATACGCCCATCAACCAAGGGCCACTCAATCGCCGATCGATCGTATAAATAATAAAAAGGCAGCATCTGATAAACATCAAAACGACCACAGTCCTGACTAAATTGATGACTATAGGGATGAAGCAGGTGCCGATAAAAAGAAAAACGTAAAAACTCATCATCAAAACCCAGGGTATTATAACCTCCGCTGATTGTCCCTGGGACATTATGCAATTGATGAATATGGAAAATAGCGTCCATTTCGCACATTTGATCATGATAATCATCAATGCCAATTCCATGGATCAGCATGGCCTCTGGAGAGGGTAATAATCCTTGGCTGGTTCTAATTTTTAACTCAATCTCATCTATAACCTCAAATGATTCATTGACTCGAATTGCAGCATACTGAAGTATTTGATCAAATGATTTACTCAATCCGGAAGTTTCAAGATCATAAAACAATAAGGTTTTATTCACCTGGCCACCAATCCCATCACATCCTTGAACACTGCCAAATTCTGTTGTGCAACAACCCTGGCTTTATCTGCGCCTTGACGTGCTATAGCCAGTAGCATCCCAGGATCATTAAGATAAGAATGCATTTGAGCCTGAATTGGCGCCATGACACTGACAACCAGCTCAGCCAAATCCTGTTTAAAGTGCCCGTACCCATGACCATCAAATTGCTGACAAACAGCCCAGATCGATTTATTAGATAAAGTCGCATATAGACTTATTAAGTTACTAATTCCTGGTCTTTTTATTGGATCAAAGGCAATGGTTCCATCAGAATCAGTAACAGCTTTCATAATCTTTTTCTGCACACTTTTCATATTATCAGTAAAAAAAATCACATTATTTTCCCCGCCCTCACTCTTTGACATCTTTTTATCAGGGTTCTGAAGCCCCATCAATTTTCCGCCTGACTCACGAATCAGTGGCTGAGGAATTGGCCAGTTAGATTGATAGCGATGATTAAAACGTCCGATGATTTCGCGTGTCAGCTCCAAGTGCTGCTTTTGATCATCCCCCACAGGAACTACATTAGCCTGAAATAGTAAAATGTCCGCTGCCATTAAAATTGGGTAATTGAGCAAACCTGCTGAAATTGCCTGCTCTTTGAAACCCTGCGATTTATCTTTGTACTGAGTCATTCTCTCAAGCTCACCCACATGAGCGAAATTAGTCAATAGCCACTGTAGCTCTGTATGCTCAGCCACATGTGATTGTATGTACAGCGTTGCTTTATCCAAATCAAAACCACATGCCATGTAAAAGGCAATAAAACGCAAACAGCGTGCATGCAGCAATTCTGGATCTTGATGTACTGTAATTGCATGTAAATCAGCTACTGAAAAAAAACACTGATAAACAGCACTCAAAGACTTCCACTGACACACCGTGCCAAAATAATTGCCCAAAGTAATTTCCCCTGAAGGCTTAATTGCAGTATAACAGATCGACATAACCACCTCCTACACGGCTACTTTTACTGATTTTGACCGCAAAATCAACCGTTGGCCTGGAAAATACTTGTTTGCTTTAAAATTTGCTGTTACAATCACAGCTATTCGGTATTCATAGGTGAAAAAATGGCTAATCGATGCGCGATTACAGGTAAGGGAACCACTGTTGGTCACCACGTTTCTCACGCCAATAATAAAGTTAAGCGTAAGTTCAAATCAAATTTACATGCCAAGCGTTACTGGGTTCCTAGCTTAAACCGCTATGTACAAATCACAGTATCCAGCAAAGGCATTAAAATGATTGATAAACATGGTATTGACCACTACATTCAACAGATTTAAGCATAAAGCGAGGCTCTAAATGGCAGCAAAAAGTCAAAGAATCAAAATTCGTATGATCAACAAAGAAACCGGTACGTTCTACATGACAACTGTAAACACCAGAAATCGTACCACCAAAAATCAAGGTAAATTAAAGCTTAGAAAATACGACCCTAAAACCCGTCGTCATGAAGATTTTACAGAAGACAAAGCCAAGGGCTAATTTTTTACTCATTTAAAGAAATGGCGCTTGGTTTTCTTATCCAGAATATCGGTGCAGCCATTGATAATTCTGTGTTAATAATTGTTGATGGATATACTTTGGTTAACGGATTATAAACGTACAAATTGTATAACCCGTCCTTGTGCGAAGCTCTCAGCAATCTAATGTAACGAATTCCCTCTTTTGTTTCAACGACGCAAACCTGATTAGTGCACCGCTTGATGTCATCTCCGTATTGCTTTTTACCCATCACATATGAACCTTTGGTCAAAATTGGCATCATCGAATCATCAATGACGCCCATAGTGACTGCATCAGGATGAAATGCACTCATGGCGTTAATGTCTGATTGTAAGCTTGATCGACGCACAATGAGCTGATCACTGCCCTGATTGGCATGATCGACTAACTTTGCCTCTTCTCCCTCGCCGTACATCAGCCATCTAAATGAACAGTACACACCTTCTTCTTTAAAATGCTCAATCATCCGCTTTGCACCTTTCTCAGTCAAACCACCAAAACGGGCTTTTTCCCAGTTTTGTAATGTGCCAGGAGATAGGTTGTACTTTTCACAAAACTCTCGACGTGATAATCCAATCATTCCTCGCATGCACATCAAGCGCTTTGATCGTGCACTTTTACTTACGGCAAGATGATCATCATATGCAGGATTACTGGTCATAAACTATCCATAAAATAACGTGTCATTATTATGATTATACCAAAAATTGTCAAGCAAGGCCCGCCCCGTAAGATCTATCTCACAACAAAAAAGGCAATGGCTGATAGATTGAATGTCAAATTTTTGATAAATTTTTATAAAAAATAGCATAAATTATTCATGACTTCATACGAGATTCTCTACAGCATCATTCAACTTACTGAAGAAAAAATCCCCTACATTTCCTTAAAATCTGGCATCTCCCATCAAACACTATACCGAATTCACCATAGGAAAACAGTCAGCATGCGCACACGTTGCCGACTTCTTCAGTTCTTAAATACTATATCCCAGAAAGGCAGTTGATCTGAAACCAAGCAGAATATTCTTGAAGAAATTTCACCTTGCTCTTTCTAGCCTCCTCACAGAGCACCTCGAGTCTTTGGAAGGTTAATGACGCATTTTGACATTTCTCTCTCAATAAAGCGTCTAATCTCTCTGAGAAATTCTTAATTTCATGTAAAACATCGTGCTCATCAATCAATTCACTCACAGAAAGACGTATGTCAGAAGAAAAGCCCATCAAATACTTTCTAATTTGCTCAATTTGCTGCCCATCTTGAACAGCCATTAGTTGAGTATATAAATTAATGACAGGGCGACATACCTGATCTTTATATTTTGCCATCAATAGCATCCTTGATTTTTTAATATAAGCAACCCTACTCTCAAGATCAACAATCCCTCCAATTAGGTCCAGGCTTGGCATTTTACGCAGCACTTTTGCCAACCCAAGTTGCTCAAATATGCGAATATAGAAATAACCAATATCAAACTCAAACCATTTTGAAGACAACTTCGCTGATGTTGGATAGGCATGATGATTATTGTGTAACTCCTCACCGCCAATTAATATCCCCCAGGGGGAAATATTAGTACTTTTATCTGAAGAATGATAATTACGATACCCCCACCAATGACCCAGGCCATTGATCACACCTGCTGCTAAAAATGGAATCCAAATCATTTGAATCGCCCAAACCACAATGCCCATTAAGCCAAACGCACACAAATCAATTGCCAGCATCAAGATCACTCCAGCTGATTGGAAACGACTATATATTTGACGCTCTAACCAATCATCAGGCGTCCCTCTGCCATATTGTTCACAGATATTTTCTGTTGCACATTCTTTCACATACCGAAACACACCCAGCCATAATATTTGATGAATACCAAATATGTGCGGACTATGCGGATCACCCTCTTTTTCAACAAATGCATGATGTTTGCGATGAACAGAAACCCACTCCTTGGTGATCATTCCAGTCGTTAGCCACTGCCAAAATCGAAAGAAATGATTCAAGCTAACATGCAAATCAAGTGCACGATGTGTTTGCGACCTATGAAGAAAAACAGTGACTGTTATAATCGTAATATGAGTTAAGCCCAGCGCAATTAATACCGCCTCTAACAATGAAATATTAAACATCGCATATCCTTTTGACCTAATTCCTCTATTTTAGCAAAAAGGCTTTTTAATCTCCAGGCAATTTAAGAGTTCAGGAAATGATATTTTCTTAACAACTGTTCAGTGGTCTCATGATAATTGGGATCTTTTGGTATACAATCCACAGGGCAAACAGAAACACACTGAGGCTCATTAAAATGACCGACACACTCAGTACACCTTTGTGGATCAATCTCAAAAATTTCATCACCCTGATAAATGGCCGTGTTGGGGCAAACAGGCTCACACACATCACAATTAATACACTCATCAGTGATTTTCAAGGCCATATCTAAAACACCGAATCAGATACCTGCTCCCAGGGAAATTCAGGACGTCCAAAATGACCAAAAGTAGCCGTCGGTCTATAAATCGGACGCCTTAACTCAAAACGATCAATAATGCCTGAAGGAGTTAAATCAATCGTAGATAGAATCTTCTGTTCGATCTTTTGATCTTGTGCCTCATCACCTGAGAATGTATTGACAAATAGCGATACTGGTTTTGCAAACCCAATTGCATAGGCCAGCTGAACCTCACAGCGCTCGGCCAAGCCATGCGCAACGATATTCTTTGCTAAAAACCGGGCCATATAGGCCGCCGAGCGATCTACTTTAGAGGGATCCTTGCCTGAGAAACACCCACCACCATGGCGGGCATACCCCCCATATGTGTCCACAATAATCTTTCTGCCGGTTAACCCGCAATCAGCCTGAGGCCCGCCCTCCACAAATCGACCAGCTGGGTTAATCAAAAACCGAGTGTTCTGCAAATATTCTGCCGGCAATACTTTTCGAATCAATTCTCTCTCTATCAAGGCCCTTAGCTCATCTAATTCGACATCATGCCTATGCTGACAAGACACGACAACATCATGAATACCGGTGATTTTACCTTTATGGTACTCAACCGTCACTTGTGCTTTTGCATCAGGCCACAATTGTGAATGACTTTGCCTTAACATCACATAATGCTGCATTAATAAATGAGAAAAATAAATAGGTGCAGGCATATAGTGCTCAGTTTCAAGACAGGCATAACCGAACATTAACCCCTGATCTCCAGCGCCAATGCTTTTTTCACTTTCTTGATAAGCAGTCCCATTTGCAATGTCTTTTGACTGCTGACTAATCACAGACAAAACACCGCACGCCCTGTAATCAAAGCCCATATTGGGGTCTACATACCCAACATCTTGAATCACTTGTCGAGCAGCCTGCTGAACATCGACCCAGCCGCTGGTGGTCATTTCTCCTGCCAAAACAACCAAGCCCTCTTTAACTAAGCACTCAACAGCAACTTTTGCATTGAAATCTTCAGCCAAAGCCAAGTCCAAAATGGCATCTGAAATTTGATCCGCAACCTTATCTGGATGACCGGGAGATACTGACTCTGACGTAAATAACATATAATTCAAAACCCTTTAGCAAATCATTATAAAATCACAACTCTTATCAAGGATAAGTGGTAACCAGATGAATTTATCAGAAAAATCTTATAAAAACTATATAAAAATACCATATAGATAATGACTATGATTTGTAATATCATGAAAATCAAATAGAGGTGATTTATGAAAATATTGGTTGTCGAAGATGATCCAATTGCAATTAAGATAGCTGAAATGATCATTAAGCGATCCTATCCAAACATCGAACTGTTTCTCTCATCCAGTGGTGAAGAAACATTAATGATTTGTCAGAAAATGCATTTTGATTTGATTTTACTTGATATTGGACTGCCTGACTGTAATGGTTATGATATTGCTGCAAACATTAAATCACTTGAATTGCAAGAAAACACGCAGATTTATATGCTTTCTGCGCACATCAAGGCTCCATCAGAGCTCAATCCCAAAGTACTAGCATCCATCAATGGCTTCATTTCCAAGCCTCTAAGTTTTGAAAAATTTAATCATATTACTGCAAAACTATCATTAGAAGTTGGCTAACCAAACCTGAATATGATTGCGCAAATGCAAACTGCGCCCATGAAAAAAATGTCCTCCTTCCTTAAGGATTATTTGATCATTTCTATAATAAGTCCTCAAGAAAATGTCGACAGCTTCATATCTGACCACCTCATCATCTTTACACATGACCACCAAAGATTGCTCAGGGATTGTCAACTGATCAAAAGGCATTCTTTCAACCGGAGGGGCAATCATAATTAACTTGGCCGAATGAGTCTGCACTTGACGTGCCGCAATATAGCTGCCAAAAGAAAAACCAGCCCACACTGCAATGCTTTGACCTTTTTCTTGCTGCACCCAATGAGCCACTGCAGCTGCATCAAGCACTTCACCCTCTACGTGACCATAGCTGCCCTCACTGAGCCCAACACCACGATAATTAAACCGCAGCACATTATAACCTGATTCCAAAAGCGCCCAGGCAGTTGCCATCACCACCTTATTATTCATCGTGCCTTGATGTAAGGGATGCGGATGACAGACAATGGCAGTTACATCGGCACTGTGCTCATGCCAGGCCGCCTCCAGCCTACCCTCTGGCCCAGAAATAAATAACTTAATCCCTTGACGATCAGGCATTGATTTCAATCATTTCAAAATCATCTTTCATAGCACCACATTCAGGACATGTCCAATCAAAAGGCACCTCTTCCCAAGCAGTCCCGGGAGAAATGTCATCTTCAGGCCATCCTTTAGCCTCATCATAAATCCACCCACAAATCAAACACTGATACTGCTTACTGTTCATAGCCAACTCCTAAATCTGTGCATATAACCAAAAAACCCACATGCCACCTAAATACATGTGTGATAAAAATACAGGAATCGCATTCTCCTGCCAATAACCATCTTTTAATTGATACCACTGCCAAAAAAATAATAAACCAGTAACCACTAGCATCATCCAGCCCATCAGGGTGCTTGTCAATGATGCCAAAACCATTAACATCCCTATCATCAAGATTGTATTGAATAAATGAACATAAGGCCCTAGGAACTTAACAGAGCTGTGCAGTTGTAGCTTCTGATCATCTTCAAAATCAGCCATAGCGTACTGAGTATCATATAACAATGTCCACATCACATTAAAAACAAAAAGAAGGCTGATTTGGTCAAATACCATGCTTTGATTGAACTGGTAATAAACCACCCAAACTGAAGAAGAAAATGCAGTGGCTAGTACAAATTGCGGACAAAAAAAAACCGCTTTGTAAATGGATATACCACAGCCAAAAAAAGGGAAACCAGTGCCGCTAGCTTAGCCTGCGGCTCCAAATACCACCAGCAAAAAAAAGCCAAGGCCAAAAACAATAAGAAAACCGCATAGGCCTGTGGCACACTCACCCCCCCTGACACCAAAGGCCTACTTTCAGTTCTTTTAACAAATTGATCAAATCGAATGTCGGCAATATCATTGATCACACAACCAAATGAACGACTAAAAATAACACCGAAAGTAAATAGCAGCCCTTGAAACATAGGAACATCACCATGCGTACAAATTAAAAGAGCCGCCCAGGTTGGCCAAAATAATAATATGGCACCGCGCATTCGGTCCAGCCTTGATAAGGCAATGATCTGCTTATAAGCCATACTTCTAATACCCAGCGATAATACTTTACTCTCAGGACTATACATGAGTCATCTACTTGGATCAATCCATGACACTCATATAACTTACGATTCTTCCACAGGCAATAAAGCCAAAATACCGTAACATGATCAAAGTTGTTTTTCCCCTAAAAAAGATCCATTGAGGCAATCCACCACTGATTGCTATTTTCAACTAAAATCACACAAGCTATCCCATGGCAACTACATATTATGCATTTAATATCAAGCTATAATCTGCTAGGAAACCATATCTTTACATCCAAATTTGAAAATGTTTAACTATATGCAAGACACGTCAGTCAATCACATGGATCAATGGACCACTCAGCTATCGAATATTGTCACCAATCAACCCACCTTAGAAGCCTGGTTATCAGATCCCTCATCAACCACTCAAAAATTTAACAGCCTTGGGATATCTGTGGTCTATCAAATCAAAAATGCCTCTATTAACATCCCTAACTTATGGCCTGATTTTTTATCCACCAATCCCATATCACGCGCTGTTGATATTCAAATTAAAGAATTAATCTTCATGCAGGCCCATTCTTTAATTTCTCCATACACAATGTTAATCAAACAAAAAATTCAAACCTTGAACAATGCCCCTCTGGGTCATTTATTATTTGCGCAAAACGACCTAACACGCTCAAACTTTTACTTCTGCAAGGGCCATGGCCCATTCATTCATCGATTGAGCCGATTTCACAGCAAAAATCTAAGATGCATTTTACTTGAGTCTTTCAACTCTGCCCATCCCTTCTTCAATGAGGCTAAAAATGGGTAAAGCCTTGGGTCTATTTTTTGGTATTTTGATTGGTGGCAAGTTAAGCCCACTCGGCTTTATCATCTGTTTATATATTTGCTATAAAATCGGTAAATCATTTGATGAAAATCTATTAGAAAGAAAAAAACAGAATCAAAAAAAATATGAGCCGTTTCACGAATTCACCCAACAATTTTACCAAAACCATTTTGCCCCTCAAATTCCTGTCATCCCCTTTTTTGGAGTTCTGGGTCATATCGCAAAATCTGATGGCACTGTTAGAAAAAGCCAAATTACACTGGCCGAGAGTATCATACAGCGGCTTAATCTTTATGGGTTTTCAAAAACTCAAGCCATTCATTCATTTCGAAATGGTAAAGATCCCAACTTCCACTTCGAACAAGCCCTTAACAAAATCTATCAAGGCACCCTCAATCACTTCAGCACCCGCCAATTACTATTTAAATGGATGCTTGAAATGGCAAAACTTGGACCTTACGGGGAACGCCAGAAAGCACTGTTAAACCAAGCTGCTACCATTTTAGGCATCCAAGCCCATAGCCATATTCAACAAGCCTATGGCTCAGACTTGAACAATGCCCATGCAATACTTGGCACATCTTCAACCGATTCTAAAGAATCGATCAAGAAAACTTACCGGAAACTGTTGGGACAATATCACCCTGATAGACTGCCACCTTCAGCCTCAGAACAAGAGAAAGCAAGGGCAGCAGAAAAACTAATCGCCATTAAAAAAGCCTATGAAATCATCCAGAAAAACTTGCAAGGTAACTCATGAAAAAACAACTCAGTGCATCCATTCTCAGCGCAAATCCTCTTTTTCTCAATGAAACACTAAATACCTTAACTGCAAATGGCATTACCAGGCTTCATTTTGATGTCATGGATGGACATTTTGTGCCCAATATTGCCTTTGGACCTCATCTCATATCATCCATCAAAAACCAATACCCAAATACAGAGATTGACTGCCATTTAATGATTTACCCCAATGATGCTATTATAAACGCTTTCATTAAAACCATGCCGCATTCCATCATTTTTCACATTGAGTCTTGTGAAAATATTTTATCTTGGCTAAAAAAAGTTCCTAAAACCATTAAAACAGGAGTCGCTATTAAACCAGGTGCTATTCCTCAATCACTTTATACACTATTGCCGATACTGGACATTGTTTTAATTATGACCGTTGAGCCAGGATTTGGCGGTCAAAAATTAATCCCAGAACAAATTGAAATTATTCAATCCCTTCATCATAACCGAACCAAGAACCATCATAAATTTTCAATCATGGTTGATGGCGGCATTAATCGCCAAAATGCAAAAAGCATTATAGAATCTGGCGCTGATATTATCATTAGCGGCGCTGACCTTACGCAACCTGCTGAAAAAATTCCTGAAAAAATCCGAACATTTCATCATATTTTGAGCTAAAATAAAATCATCAAAAACCAGCAAGGATCGCAGGTGATACTTACAGTCAACCCTTTAACTCAAAAAACACTCTCACAATATTCATTTTTAAATGAGCAAGATATCCAAAATCAGTTATGGTCAATCCAAAGTGCTTACGCTCTTTGGAAAATCAAGCCAGTTGAAGCACGTGTCACGCATATTGAAACACTAATAAGCCTTTTGACAGAAAAAGAAGAAGCACTGGCCATGTTAATCACACAAGAAATGGGAAAACCCATTAGCCAATCACGAATAGAAATCCAAAAATGCATTCGATGCTGTGAATATTATGCAGACACATCAACTGAAGTTCTATGTGATGAATATCTTGAGTATTACCGTATCACCTATCAACCGATTGGAATTATCCTTGGCATCATGCCTTGGAATTTCCCATTTTGGCAAGTCTTTCGTTTTGCTATACCCACGCTGATGACCGGTAATGCCTGCTTAATCAAGCACGCTGACAATGTCTCTGGCTGCGCATTGGCACTTGAAGCGCTGTTTCAAGAAGCTGGTTTTCAAAATGTTTTTAAGACCATTTTTTGCTCCGTCAAAACAACTCAAGCATTAATCACAAATCCTGCTATCAAAGGCGTCTCATTAACAGGAAGCATACAAGCAGGAAGAGCAGTTGCAAAAGCTGCGGGTGAATACCTTAAACCATGCATTTTAGAATTGGGTGGTAATGACGGGTATTATATTCACCATGATGTGGAAAACATCCAAAGGGTATGCCAAAAAATCATTGACGGGCGCTTAATCAACTCAGGACAATCCTGCATTAGCCCTAAAAGAATCTTTATTCATCAAAAAATCTACCCATTATTCAAATCTACACTTATTGAGCTGCTCAACAATTGCGATGCGCCCAATGATCCAATGTTGTCAAGCACAAAAGTCGGACCTTTGGCCAGAGAGGATCTATTAACAAAACTCAAAAATCAAGTTAAATCCCTCACTGAGCAAGGTGCAAATCTATTATTTCAAAGTCAAATCCCGATACAAGGGCTTTTTTTCCCCATCACATTATTGGAAATCCCTTCACACATACAGGTCAATGAAGAAATATTTGGTCCTGTTTTTTGCATCCAAAAAGTTGAGCATGAAGAGGCTGGTATTAATGCCATCAACCAAACTGAATTCGGTCTTGGTGGTGGGATTTTCATGAAAAACGCTTATGATGCAGATGACATGGCAAAATTTCATATCGATGCCGGTCTGGTTGGCGTCAATCGCTACGTATTCTCAACACCTGAGCTACCTTTTGGTGGCATCAAAAACAGTGGCATGGGCCGAGAGCTAAGTGAAAACGCTCTGATGAATTTTTGTAATATAAAGGTAATCATGCATGACACCCCCATTCTATAGACACATTTTGAACCTGATTGGCATCTTCCTTCTTGGATTTTGCTCAAATGCTGTTCTTCCAGTTTTTCTTCTAAATGAACTTTCAAGCTCTTTATCCATTTATCCAAAAATCATGCTGTTAACTTTTGCCATACAAATCGTCCTGGAAATACCCAGTGGCTATGTTGCTGACTACATTGGCCGATGGCCAGCCTTAATGATAGGCACTATTCTTAACTTAATTGGCTGCATTTTCCAAATCGATCCATCTTCTTCATATTTCATCTTGTCCTTATTGTTATTTTGTGGATCCAGTGCTTTATATACTGGGACTATCTCCAGCTATGCCTATGAAATTTGCGAAAAAAATAACACAAAACAGCATTATATTAAGATCGAATCTTACCTGCAGGCCTCCTACTTTGTATCGTGGCTTATAATCATTATTTATGCATATCAGTACCCTTTGGCATTTTCTGAACAGAAGTTTTTTTGGTTATTGGCCCCTAGTATTTTATCACTGCCTTTGCTTTTCTTGCTGCCCTATCAATCGCAAAAAGATCCACTGAACACGCAGGCTAATTTAATTAACCACCTTGATCAATGTTTACAGCATATCTGGCAAAACCACTTTTTACTTTTTATCATCATCATCACCACCTATACTGCCAGTATAACAAGTTGCCTAATTAGCCTAATAACCACCTCTCTTCCACATCAAGATTTACCAACAACAGTGATTAGCACCTGCTCATTTATTATAGGTGCTATATGCTCACCCTTGGTTTTTAAAACCACTAAAAATCAAAAACTTGCCCAAATAACCAAACAGCTTGTTTACATCAATCATTTAACACTATTGTTCATCATTATCTCTAGTACCACACACCTTTATAACCCGATATTGATTTTTATGTTATTAATGCTGTTATCCTATTATTATGCTCTTCTAATTGCTCCAACCATGGAAATTCTAAATCAGTACTCCACCGCCACCTCTAGAGCAACAACCATTAGCATCTGCTTTTCCTATAAAAGATCACTGTATTGTTTTTTGCTACTACTTGCATCAAGCATGCTGATTAATGCTCTCATATTTAGCCTAATTATCCTTGCCAGTAGTTTAATTTTTCTCAGGTGGTTTCAGAGGCACTCTGATCAGATTCCTCTGGATTATCCAAGCTAATATGACCCGTATTCACATCAAAAGCAAAAATCTCAGCATAACGTGACCATTCAATCACCGTTTTTAAAACCTCTAATGCCACATTATCAGATAATTTTTGCCGCAAAATTGATAAAATTTCAGACTGATGAATGGATTTTCCTTTCTCATTTAATTGTTTATGAATGTGCCTAACAATTGGCAAATAATCCAATAACTGACGAGCAAAAACCCGCTTTCGATCCAATAAAGTGGCATCAGCAAATAATTTCCCTGCAAATGTTAGCTCAACCCGACCAGACTTTAGTTGGGCAAAACGTAAGACTTGTAAAGATTCAATAATTGGAAATAATTCATCCAAATCCAAATGCAGTTCCTCTGCAAGCTCAGAAATCTCAACAACTTGTGATGCCGCTTCAGAATGTAACGTCTCGACCAAACCAATCAATGTAGACACATCCACCTGCGGTAACCGAAAATGCAAATCAACAGGCTTAAGTCTACCACCAATTCGACTAAATGATTCACTGGCCTGAGTTATATGATGATAAATTGAATCAACCAACTGAATGAATTTAGGTTGCTCCTGATCACGATCATAAGACATATCCACCTTCAGGTCTGCCATAATACGCCCAGGATTTGAACCAAAAATCAATATTCTATCGGCCATATAAGCTGCTTCCTGAATATTATGCGTTACCATCAAAATAGATTTGAGTTTTGTTTTTTGAGAAACCCAAAGATCAATTAAGTCATTTCTGAGACTTTCTGCCGTTAAAACATCCAGCGCAGAAAATGCCTCATCCATCAGCAAAACATCTGGCTCAACCACAATGGCTCTTGCAAAACCTACCCGCTGGGACATGCCCCCCGAAAGCTCTTTAGGATACGCAGACTCAAAACCCCCCATACCAACCACGTCAATCGCTGCCAGCGCTTTTTCCCTACGCTCACTGACCGATAAATGCCCCATGGCCTCTAAACCTAACTCCACATTTTCAAGCACAGTTAACCAAGGCAACAAAGCAAAAGTTTGAAAAACCATGCTTACCCCGGGAATAGGCCCATGAACTGGCTGTCCATGCCAAAACACATGGCCAGAAGAGGGTTTAATCAGGCCAGCCATAATCCGCAATAATGTTGATTTACCAGAGCCTGATGTCCCCAAAAGACACACAATCTCATTTTCACGCAAGGACAAGTCGATGTTGGCCAAAACACTCACATCTTGTGATGACCGTTTTGGGAAAACCTTAGAAACATTATGAATTGAAATAATACTACCGCTCATATTTGCCCTTTACTGAAAACGCTTAATGGCATAATTATACAACGGCTGCCAAACCAGAATATTAACAACCATCACCACCAAACACATCATGAGCACCGACCAAGCTACCAAAACACTATCACCCTGTTCATTGGCAATTTTCATCAAAGAACCCACTCCAGTGGCATGAACCACTTTCCCATTCCAAGTAAATAATTCAGCCATAATAGTCGCGTTCCATGCACCTCCAGCACCAGTCACTAGTCCAGTAACAATATAAGGCGCAACAGATGGAAGGTAAAGTTTTCTTAAAATCATGGAACGAGAACACTTTAATGAACTAACCACCAAAAGATAGTCTTTAGGGATCACCAGCATTGCAGCAATCACATTAAATAATATATACCATTGAGCTGAAATCATAATGAGCGGAAATACCCAAATTTCTGGATCTAAGCGGTATTCAAACACCAGGTACATCATCACCGGATACAGCACATTGGGGGGAAAAGCAGCTAACATCTGGATGATGGGCTGCACAAACTGAGCCAATACTGGCTTTGTTCCAATATAGATACCAAGAGGGACAAAAAGCAGTAGACAAAGCAATAATACGCCGATAATTCGTACGGCACTGACGAAAGTCACATACACTAAATTTTTCAAAACATCTTCACTGACCCACCATTTTCCCCAATCAACTTTCCATGAAAAATGCTCAATGAATGAACCATCCATTAAATGCCATAACCAATTTACCGATACGTAGCAAACATAAATGCCAACCACAATCAACGCACCCAACAGTAACTTCTTAAAATACGGCCAAATATTTCTTAGCACCTTAAATGAACTTGCTCGAGATAGCATCGTCAATAACCAATGGTCATGATGCTCCAAAATACTATCCTCATACCTTGCAATTTTAACTTGCATCGGACGAAAAATCACATAATCATAAATCAAAATAACAAGCAACATGGTCATGATTACAAAGCCTATGGCTTTTAAATTACCCTGCTCTTGCGCCACCTTGATGTAAGACCCTAACCCTGGCAAATATGCTTTGGTATGGCCAATTTGAATAACCTCTGCCTCAACCACGGCAAACCAACTGGCAGATAATGATAACATCACATTAAAAATTAAGCCTGGACGCGCTGTAGGAACCTCAATTTTCCAAAACACCTGCCAAACCGTTAATCTAAAAATCTTTGACATTTCATAATATGATTCAGGAACAGTTTTCAAGCTTTGATAAAAATACAAAATCATACTCCATGCTTGAGCAAAAAATATGGCAATCATCGCTGCCAACTCAACCCCAAGTACCCGGTCAGGAAATAAATAAATTGAGAAGAAAACCGAGATTTGTAAAAATGCAAGTACTGGAATTGACTGCAAAACATCAATAATCGGAACAATGATCATCTCGGCCAAACGATTCTTTGCAGCAAGTGCCCCAATTAGAAATGTTGCAATCACCGCAATAACTATGGCTGCAAACATTCTAAAAACACTGCGCCCGGCATAATAAGGTAAAAACCATATGTCCAATGAAATATCCGAAGCTGAAAATTCCTCAGCAGGACTCATCACCTCATGAATACCTCCAGCAATCATCAAAAATGCACAACCAACCATAACAAAAGCCAAAAAATCCCATAGATTTGGTAGCGGCTTAGATAATTTATTGCGATTAAAAATATCAAACTGAAACATAGCACTCCCTGTATAAATTTATCATAGCCAAATGAAATAAATTGTAAAGAACAAATATTAGCTTTATAATAACATTGGCTTATTTTAAAAAATATGGATATTTTGTGATTTTCGGTATTGAAAATTTAGCAAGCTCTGCAATCATTGCTTTGACAATGGGCCCCTCAGCCCTCACATATCTTTGCCAATTGGTCAATGAAATGATCCAATCCGGCCATCTGCTCCTGAACGCATGTTCAAATGAAATCAATAACTTGCTGAGAATACTTAAAAAAACAAATCACAAGGCATACCTCTTGCTATTAAAGGCATATATTGCCATGCAACATAAAAAATCTCGCCAACAACCCAAAACTGCAAAAATTACCCAAAGCAGAAAGGTATCTCATTTTGCCAAAAGTATTTTCAAAACCTCCAAAAATTGGGTCTCTAAAATCAAGGCCTCAATGCCAAAAGTCAAGAATTTGAAAGAAACAACAAAGCTTCCTTCCAGCAAAAGTTTTGTAAAAGCAGTGACTCTCTCTCATGAAAAAGCGCATAAGCCAACAAAAACCTATGCGCTGAAATCTGCTATTAATGAAATTGGGAAAAAAGAGTACCTTAAAATCAAAGAAAAGTCCGCTGCAAAGCACTCCAAAGCTTAACCATCTATATGTTTCCCAAATTGCTCAGAGGAAACAAACCCACGTATGATCTGTATGGATTGATCGGGTTTTAAAATGTAAACAGTTGGGGTCGCTTCAATTTGAAGCTTCTCGGCCAAGTTCATATTCTGTACCATTTGAAGCTCTGCCATATGTTTCTGCTCTTGGCTTAGCTTGATTTTTTCTGATATGTCTGTGATATCTTGATCACTCAATCGAGCCTGATCCATCAATTTTTGATGAACATCTTTGAATGCGCCCTGCTGCAAAGCCCCTAAAGCCACAAGCGCTGCCTGTTTGGATCGATCACCCAATAGGGGAATAACCTTATAAATGACTTTTATCTTATCTGGATGATTCAGCAAATAATCTGACAAAACACCGTGCATTCTCTTACAATAACCACACTGATAATCTAAAAACTCAACGACCACAGTTTTTGCATCTGCCTTGCCTACAAACGGATCTGTTGCATTTGAAAAAAGAGCTTGAGAATTTTCTTTTGCCAAAGCAACAGCCTTGCTTTCAGCCATTGCTTGTTGACGTGTTTGAAATTTTTGCAAAGACTGAATAATTAACTCCGGTTGATTCAATATAATATCTTTTACAACCTCACCCACTTCTTTCTTTTGGGCAGGACTTAGCACATGCTGCTGACTTTTTACAGTAGCCCCCTGTGCCATCACGAAAAAAGAAGATGCCATCAATATTGGCCAAAATTTAACCATGGTGTTTTTCCAATTTACTACTTGTTATAGGATATTAATGAATCAACCTTATTGCAAACGGAATATGCACTAATTATCAATGATTTTTTTCATGTGCAGCAAGGCTTGCTTTTCAAGCTGTCGAACCCGCTCAACTGATATGCCCAATTGATCTGCCAAATCCTGTAAGGTCATTTTATCTTCCGTGAGATACCTTGATTGAATAATATGATATAAACGATCAGGCAATGACTTCATTGCTTCTTGTAAGTCTTGATTGACTTTCGTTACACTTAGCTGATCATCAAGTGTATCCCCAGAGGTCTCAACCAAAGCAAGAGCACTTAACTGATGATCCGTCCAATAATGCTCATCATCCAAAGATACATCCAAGCTATGGTCATATTGCAACCTCTTTTGCATATCAATGATGTCAGAAGTTTGAACCCCCAGTGTTTTAGCAATATCCTTTGCCTCCTGCTCAGAGACCGCAGTATCAAAACTCAATTTAGAGCGAAGCTTAAAAAACAACATTCGCTGAACTTTAGTTGTTGCAACACGCACAATTTTCCAGTTCCTAAGCACATACTCATGCAATTCTGACTTAATCCAGTAAGCAGCATAAGTCACAAGCCGAACCCCTTCTTTGGGGTTAAATCTCTTCACGGCTTTAATCAAGCCAATATTGCCCTCTTGAATCAAATCAGAAAGACAAAGGCCGTAGCCCTTGTACTGCTGAGCAATATAAGCAACATGTCGCAAGTTCGATAAAATCAACTGCTTAACTGCGTCACGATCTTGATCCTCAATCATGCGCATCGCCAGCTCTGTTTCTTGCTCATGTGTCAAAACAGGGAGCCGATGAACCCAAGCCAAGTAGGCAGATAGCCCACCGGAAGGTAAAAACTGCATTTGAGTCATTGAGTATGACATGTAACTCACCATATTAAGCATTGCCAATATAGCACTTTTTCACTTCCTTGTCCACATGAGCCATTGTCCTTTTAAGCCAAAAAACACTGATCAGTAATACAAAAAGTATTGGAACCTCAGGGAATTGCTGCGGAATATAAAAAATATAGTTTCCTAAGAGCATCAATACCCACTCAGAACAAATGGCTACCAAAATAAAAAAGAAAAATGCCAAAACCCAATCGATCGACCATCTTAGACCCAAATACCGGTACAACAAGAAATCTTGTAGCAGTAAGCTGCTTTGCGCTGGTGCTCGATGCAAATAACTAACCATAAAATAAAGAGAAAGCATTGAAAAGCAAAACAATGCGCCGAGTATTCCCCACAATGACTGCTGATTATCAATGTGATCAAACATGACAGTATCCACCTGCCCAAATCTAGAAACAGCTTCTTCAAACCGAGATCTGGCTTTTTCGTCCAAAACCCCTTGAAATGCTACCACCAAACGCACAGGCAACCCATCAGAATCAATCGCATGAGAAGTTTTCATAACATGCTCTTGTATATACTTTGCCCCCTGCCTGGCTGATACCACAGACACAGAATAAACTCGGTGCAATGATGATATAAAGCTTTCGACAGACTGAACGCTCACATCAGGGGTCCTGGGCACAATAAAAACCTGTGCTACAGTTCCAAAGCCTGGCAAAAAATGCGCCCACAGCTCTCTTGCACCACTCCAGAGCAGGCCCAGCATAAAACCACAGGCCAAAATTGTAAAAAACCCAGCCTTTGCTGAATGTATCAGACAACTTAAATTACGCAACATTGCCAAAAACCTCAATTTTTACTAATTGCACTCCAAATTCCGATAAATCAGCAGCGACCAGTTGCTCTAACCTCCTACTGATAGACCCTCTTTCAAACAAAATTACCTTCGGACGCATTATTAAACAACGTAACAAATCAGCATCACACATCTCTTGATTCGATAAGTCACTTAAAACGCTGTGTTTCTCAAGCGCCGGCCAAAGGGTTAAAAAATAACTCCAAATTGCCTCAAATTCTTTCAAACCATACCCCATCCGTCTGGCCACCAATAAAAACTGATCCCACAACGGCCTATTTCGATACCAGTAAGCATTTGCACCCAGCCAAACTACAGTTTTTGGAAACTGATGATTAAACACATCTCCGGTTTGCCACTTTTGATCTAAAATTGACCATTGACCGGCTTCTAAAATACCCCCAAAAAAACAAGCACTGCGCAAAGCCTCTGCCTGTTGCCGATTCAATGACAAAGAACCTGAATTATAATTTATCGGCTCACACCCACTAAGAATCAATCCAGCTATTTGCATCAGGCCTCCAATAATTGCTCAACAAAATCTACCGCATTAAAAGCACGCAATTGCTCAAGCCCCTCACCTGTACCAATTGCAATCACTGGCTTTTTCAAAGTATGACATACACGAATCAAGGCACCCGCTTTAGAGCGGCTATCCATTTTTGTTACAATAACCCCGGTGACTGGAACACAGTTTGCAAACACTCTGGCCTGATCAATGCTGCTTTGACCAATAGTTCCATCAATAACAAGCCAAATATGTTCCGGAGCTTTATCATCTTGCTTCTTGAGAACACGTATGATTTTCTCAAGCTCCATCAATAAATGATCCTTGGTATGTAAACGGCCCGCTGTGTCTGCAATTAATACATCAAGACCCTTAGATCGCGCAGAAGAAAAAGCATCAAAAACCACAGAAGCGCTATCAGATCCCTGCTTTTGGCTAATCATATCCACCCCAACTTGCTTGGCCCAATAACCCAGCTGCTCAATGGCGGCTGCACGAAATGTATCACCGGCTGCCAAAAGCACAGAATGCCCCTGTTTTTTAAACAAATGAGCCAATTTTGCAATAGTGGTGGTTTTACCGGCACCATTAATCCCAATCATCACAATGGCTGTTGTTGGTGCAAACTTTTGCAGCAACACATCTGATTCATAAGGCTTGAGTTGATCAATCAACACCCCCCTCAATCGATCAAGCGCCGACCCCTGGCCTGAAAAATGTTCAATATCGATTAAAATTTGCTCTGATTGTTCTGTCCCCACATCTGCACGATATAAGAACTCTTGGAGAATGGCACGGGTGGATTGGTCAAGAGACTTCCCTCTAAGCATTTGAATAAAAATGGAAAAAACACTTCCTGACTCACCAGGAAAATCTTTTCCTTTCATGAAAATTGACTTAATTTTATCAAACATCTATATTGCGCCAGTCATATTATGCTAATATCTTACTTTAAATTGCCCTTAAAAAAAACCATGTCCTCAAAATTACGCATCACAGCAGGTTCACTAAAAGGTCGGCATATCTTCTGGAACTCTAAGCACATCCGCCCAACCCCATGCATGATGCGCCAACGACTTTTTAATTGGCTACAGTTTGACATTCGAAACAAGCGCTGTCTTGACTTGTTTGCAGGCACTGGCATGCTTGGTATTGAGGCATTATCACGCGGTGCTGCCCATGTTACTTTTATCGATGAGCATCACGAGGCATGCAAAGACATCGAACAAAATCTCATTAACCTCAAAGTCACTTCATACAGGATACTGAATCAAAAAATCCCTACCCAGTTGAACATTAAAGCCGATTACATTTTTTGTGACCCGCCTTATGATCTGACTGCGTCAGAATCATTGCTAAATTGGATGGACAGCCATTTTAAAGGAGCCATTCTATACTTTGAGTGTAGAAAACCACCTGCGTTTCCAGATCATTGGCATATCACAAAAACAGCCAAGCAAGGCCAATGCCTTGCCTATTTAATTCAGATCCCCGATGCTTGATTCATTTTTCACACCTGGACAAATCAGCTTAATTGATCAGTACTTTGAACTATTATCCACGTGGAACCATCGGCATAATTTGACACGAATTACAGAAAAGACATCCTTTATTGAACGTCATGTTCTTGATAGCGCGGTCACCCGCAAACACTTAATTCCTTTATTTCCTAAAAGTGCTATTGACCTGGGAACAGGCGCTGGCATACCCGGTGTCATTTTAGCAATATTGATGCCCGATACACATTGGCATCTTGTAGACGCAAATGCCAAACGCATCGCTTTTTTGGAACATGTGAAATTTCATCTTAACTTAAACATCAGCCCTCATCATCAACGCATTGAGAGCTTTCAACAACATGTTGATCTCATCATTACTCGAGCCGTAAGCGATCCTGAAACCATTTTAAAAATCACCCGACATCTGTGGCACGAAGATTTGCACATCCACCTCATGCGCTCTTCTAACTGGGAAGCTTTGCTGAGCAATGAAAAATGGCAATACCAAGAAATCTCACTTAATATCCCAAACAGTGACCTAACAAGATATTTAATGATACTGACTCAAAAAACTGGAAAAAAACTGATTTTTTAGTTAAATTGTAATGAAATAAATTAAGCAAAAGCATGGCGCATATTGTATCAATTACAAATCAAAAAGGCGGGGTTGGTAAAACCACCACAGCCATCAATGTTGCCGCAGGCTTAAGTGCGATGCGTAAACGTGTGTTATTGATTGATCTTGACCCGCAAGGCAACGCCACAAGTGGCTCCGGTATTGATCACACAGCCAAAACCTGCCTCCATCTTTTCATAGAGAACACCCCAGTTGAACAGGTGATTCAAAAATCCTCCTATGGTTATCATGTTATCCCAGGCAACTACAGTTTGACCCGATGTGATATTGGTATCATGAATCATCCCAGAAAGGCCTTTTTCCTCAAGCAGGCCTTAGCTCCAATCATCAATAACTACGATTACATCTTATTAGATTGCCCCCCAGCGCTCAATAATCTAACTCTGAATGCTCAGGGCTGTGCGCATTATTTGATTGTTCCTGTGCAATGCGAGTTTTTTGCACTTGAAGGACTCACAAAACTGCTTGGAACTATTGAGCAAATTAAAAAACAGGTCAACCCGGATTTGAAAGTTCTTGGGCTCATAAGAACAATGTTTGATGGCCGCAGTCGTCTAACACAGTATGTTAGTAAAGAACTTGAGAAACATTTCTCAGACCGTGTATTTAATTCTGTGATCCCAAGAAACATCAAGCTCGCTGAAGCTCCGAGCCATGGCAAACCCATCATGTACCATGATCCTAAATCCCAAGGCGCATTGGCTTACTTGGCCCTTTCCGCTGAAATTGACCGCAAAGCCAATGCCCGACAATACGCCAATCTATTGAAGGAACCCGTATGAAACAAATTCAATCACCCCTTGGAAGATCACTTGAATCGATGGGCGTTGAGGCCTTACTTGCAGCTGCAGATGAAAAAACCTACATGCCGATCACCAACATCCCACTTGAGCGCATTCATGCAAGTCATATCATGCAGCCCAGAAAAAACTTTAACCCAGAAGCATTGTCCGAGCTGGCTGAGTCAATCAAGGAGCATGGCATCCTCCAGCCAATATTGGTCAGATCGATTGGTATCGATGAATATGAAATTATCGCTGGTGAACGACGCTTCCAGGCGTCAAAACTTGCCAAACAGGAGCAGATTCCTTGTATTATAAGAGAGGTCAGTGATAGCGAGGGCATTGCGCTGGCGATTATTGAAAATGTGCACCGCGATTCATTAAACCCAATTGAAGCAGCAGAGGCGCTTTCCATTTTAATTGATAGGCATCAATACACCCATGTATCATTGGCAAAAACCCTGGGCAAATCTCGTTCTAGTATCTCAAACCTAATTCGTCTACTTAATCTAAACCCGGATGTTAAAGATTTGGTAATGACAAATCAACTTGACATGGGGCATGCGCGAGCACTATTACCACTTGATCCAGAAACGCAGCTACTGCTTGCAAAGAAAATTGTTGCCAATCGGCTTTCAGTCAGAGCCACAGAGAAATTGGTTCAAGCTTATTCTGTGAAAAAACCGGCCTCAAAACCTAAAGAAAAAACAAAAATTAACCCCAGCATCCAGCATGCATTCCCAAAATTAGCTATTCAAATCAATAAAAATGGACAGTCAGGACAAATTAAAATTCCCTTTAAGAATCAAGATCAACTCCAGGCCCTCATAACACAATTTGAGAAAATTTCTAAATGATATTAATTGGTCTTGGCAGCAATCTTGGTGATCGAGCAAATCATTTGCGCACGGCCAAGCAAGCAATCAAGAAGAACCTAAAGGCCACTATCATCAATGAATCCAGTGTTGAAGAAACCAGGGCGATTACCCCGGCAGGAGCCCCTCCATCATGGGACTTGGCATACCTTAATCAGATTATTGGAATTCTCACCCCAGCCTCACCAAGCCAGCTACTGACTGAACTCAAATGCATTGAGAAAGAAATGGGACGCAAACCCTCGGAAAAATGGGCACCTCGCATCATCGACCTAGACATACTCTGGTATCATGGCATTAATTATTGTGACCCTAATTTAAATATCCCTCACCCTGAAATCAAAAACCGCCCGTTTATCAGCCGCGCCATTGGGGAGATTTATCCTGAGATTCTTGACAAAGTACACAGCTTCCACCTATAATCAGGAGTATATTAAATCTTCATGATTTCATTAAATAATTTTTTTATACTTCCCATATTTTTGCAAACTAAGGTGAATTATGTCTAAAGTCCTTGTGATAAACAATGAAAACTTCAAATCTTCAGTTCTTGAGAACTCAAAGCCTGTGGTCCTTGATTTTTGGGCACCATGGTGTGCACCATGCCGACAAGTAATGCCTATTTTTGAAGAATGCGCAAACACCAATGACCATGTCACATTTGCCAAAGTAAATGTTGATGAAAATAGGGAAATCGCTGCAGAATACGGCATTCGCGGCATCCCAACCATGCTACTATTTAATCAAGGCGAACTCGTGGGCACTCACGTTGGCGCTATTTCAAAAACCGAACTGGAAACTTTTATCAATGACATCGATTAATGAAAATAATGTAACAGAAGCTGTCGCATATATCCCGCAAATTATCAATATTAGTGATCTTAGAGAAAAATCACTTGATGAGTTACATCAAATTGCAAAAACCCACCATTTAAGCAACATGAGCCGAGTAAGCAAACAAGATTTGTTGTTTGCCCTTATGAAATGCTTTGCCAAACGAGGTGATGAGCTTCGATCCAGCGGTGTCTTAGAAATCGTGCCTGAGCAGAATCTTGGGTATGGCTTTTTGCGATGCGAGAAAAACTCATTTCTTGCTGGCGCTGCTGACATTTATGTCTCTCCCAAACAAATCAAAACGATGAAGCTAAAATCGGGAGATACTATTTCTGGCACCATTAGAATACCAAAAGGCGACGAGCGCTACTTCGCCCTGGCAGAAATTGAGCAAATTAATTTTGAATCTCCTTCGAACAATACCAGTAAAATCTCATTTAAAGATTTACGTGCACAATTCCCAACACGATGGATGAGGCTAGAAAGAGGCAATAGCAGCAACGAAGACGTAACCGCTAAAATACTCGACATCTTTTGCCCTTTGGGATTTGGCCAAAGAATGATGATCCCCGCTCCGCCAAAAGCAGGTAAAACTGTTTTACTGCAACAAATTGCTGACTCCATTTCCTCCAATCATCCTGATGCGCACTTGATCGTTTTGCTAATTGATGAGCGACCTGAAGAAGTCACTGAAATGGAAAGAACCGTTAAAGGTACTGTGATTGCCGCTACCTTTGATGAGCCAGCCTCCAGACACATCCAAGTAGCAGAGATTGTGATCTCTAAAGCAAAGCGCCTTGCAGAACACGGCAAAGATGTGGTGATTCTACTTGACTCAATCACACGTCTTGCGCGTGCTTATAATACCGCAACTCCTGCTTCTGGGAAAATTTTAACAGGTGGAGTAGATGCCAATGCTCTACAAAAACCCAAGCGCTTTTTTGGGGCAGCCAGAGATACTGTTGGGGCAGGGAGTATCACCATCATTGCCACAGCATTGATTGATACTGGCTCCAAAATGGATGAGGTCATCTACGAAGAGTTCAAGGGCACTGGTAACAGTGAGGTTCATCTGGATCGAGAGATTTCACAAAAACGCATCTTCCCCGCCATAGACATTGAAAGATCCGGTACCCGTCGTGATGACAAACTGGTCCCTAGCGACCACATGTCTAGCGCCTGGGCACTGCGTAAATACCTACAAACCATGGGTAAGGCTGCTGGCACAGAGTTTCTCATAGAACGCTTGAAGAATCTGAAAACCATCAACGAATTTTTCAAGGCCATGAAGACTCGTTAAGCTTACTGGACTTATCTAACATCTTCCTCCCCTGGACAATGCCCTGATTTTTTGGCATCATCATTAAAACCGACTGGTGCCTTCTTATGGGAAAAGTTCATTCTGCCTACTATCAAAACCATCCCACATTCAAAATCATTTGGCCCTGGATTGTTTGCCTAAGTGCTGGTTTGTTCTTCTTCTATGATTTCATGTTAATGAATATGTTTAATTCGATTAACAGTGATATCTCAAAGGCTTTCTCTTTAAATGCGACTCAAGTGTCCTGGCTATCGAGCTTATATCCGATCGCAACTGTCGTTTTTCTAATGGTCAGCGGCCTTCTACTTGATCGATTCTCAACACGAAGAATCATCCTAACTGCGATGTTCATTTGCTTAATAAGCACCAGTGGCTTTGCCGTCTCTCAAAACATCATTCAAGCTGGTTTTTTTAGACTAGCAGCCGGATCAACGGCTGCGTTCTGTTTCTTATCTTGTGTTATGCTGGCCTCCAGATGGTTTGAAAAAAATCATTTGGCTTTGGTTACTGGTCTTATTGTTACCATGGCTATGACTGGTGGTAGCTTATCGCAGGCCCCCCTTAAAACACTGGTCACCATCTATGGATGGCAAAACGCATTGTTTGCCCTTAGTTTATTTGGTTTAATCTTATGGATTATCATGTTTTTTTTGATTCATGATACACCCTCTCAGAAAGTCTGGCACCATCCACGCACCAAACCCTTCATGAGCATTAGAGCCTCACTGGCACAAACCATCAAAAACCCTCAAAATTGGATTCTTGGCGCCTATACCAGTTTAATGAATCTCGTTATTTGTGTCTTTGGTGGCGTTTGGGGACAAGCATTTATCAGCAGCGTCTTCCAAATAAATGACCTTGTTGCCAGCGAAATAACGATGATGATATTTTTAGGAACCACGATTGGCTCGCCCCTGGCTGGCTGGATATCAGATAAGATGGGAAAGCGCAAAAAACCAATGATCCTAGGCGCTCTTTTTTCCCTTCTGCTGTCTCTCATGCTACTGACTTTCTCAACCCCGTCCATCATAACGTTAAAATCAGTATTCTTTTTACTTGGCTTATCCACAAGTACTCAAGTCATTAGCTATGCTGTTATCTTTGAATCAAATCCTAAAAACCTAACAGGTGCCGCTGAATCATTTTCAGGAACCATTATCATGAGTGGCGTGGCATTGTTTCCATTGTTTTATGGAGCCCTTCTTGATTGGCAAGGTGGTTTAATGTATACCGCTGATGACCACTGGTTCGCCTACCAAGTTCTCCCTTTGTCATTGGTTTTAAGCCTATTACTCTCCCTCTTTGTCAAAGAAACATATTGCAAAGCAAATCACTTTTAATGCCCTATTTTCTTAAAAGATTACTGCTGATTATTCCAACAATTTGGGCAATCATGACCATCAATTTCATGATTGTTCAATTTGTACCCGGTGGACCTGTGGACCAAATTATTGCAAGCATGAAGGGCAGTGGATCCTCGCACATGCAAAACCTAAAAAATCAAAATTCTGATGGCAAGAGCATGGACATGAGCCAAAGCATCAACGAAGAAAATCGGCAGAAACTCATTCAACAGTTCGGTTTCGATCAGCCTGCCTGGTTTCGCTATCTGCTAATGCTAAAGAACTATGCACTTTTCGAGCTTGGCGAAAGTTATTACCAAAACAAATCCGTTTATGCACTGATTCAAGAAAAGCTGCCTGTTTCTGCCTCTCTTGGGATCTGGAGCACCCTTCTAATTTATTTAATCTCTATCATCCTTGGCATTCGCAAGGCCATACAGCATGGCTCAACATTTGATGTTCTTAGCAGCCTGATTGTGATTGTCTGTAATGCTATTCCTGTTTTTGTCATGGCCATTTTAATGCTGACAATTTTCTCTGGGGGGTACTTTTTTGATATTTTCCCACTAAAAGATCTGGTTTCCCCTGATTTTGACACCTTCAGCTGGCCCGTCAAAATGATGGATTACTTGTGGCATATCAGCCTGCCCATCTTTTGTATGGTCATCACTGGACTTGCCACACTCATGTTCTTAACTAAAAACAGTTTCTTAGATCAAATGACACAGCAATATGTGACATGTGCTTATGCCAAAGGACTGAATCAAAAATCTGTTCTTTATAAACACATTTTCAGAAATGCCATGCTCATCGTTATATCAGGTTTCCCTGCTAGCTTTATTGGCATGTTTTTTACAGGATCACTCATGATTGAAATTATATTCTCACTTGACGGCCTTGGCCTTTTGGGCTATAACGCGATCAACCAGCTGGATTACCCTGTTGTTTTTGGCTCTTTATACTTATTTTCACTGATGGGATTGCTGATCAATATTGTATGTGATTGGCTACTGGGCTGGGTTGATCCAAGAATCGACCTAACCAAAGGAACCCGAGCATGAATCCCTGGTTGAAATTCAAACAGCGCAAACTGGCCTATTTAAGCTACATCGGCTTTTTGTTAATTTTCACCTTATCTCTCATGGCTAATATATTGGCAAATGATAAGCCACTCATCATTTTTTACCAAGGGCACTGGTTCTTCCCACAAATAGAATTACTCACAGAATATGATTTCTTTGGCACCTTACCTATACTGCCTGATTATCACTCACCTGTATTTATCAAAAATATTTTAGCACATGGCTGGATCTTGAACCCACCCATTCCCTATAGCTATAATTCAATTGATTTTATATCAACAGAGCCCTTTCCCCAATCACCTTCCATGTCACACTGGCTTGGTACGGATGAATCTGGTCATGATATTTTAGCGGTCTTATTATACGGTATTCGCATCTCTATACTATTTGGATTAATCCTTAGTTTCTTTAGTACAATCATCGGCATTTTTATTGGCGGTGCTTGTGGGTATTTTGGCTCATTGATTGATCTGATTGGTCAACGATTTTTAGAACTTTGGTCAAGCCTCCCTACCTTATATATTTTGATTATTCTAGCCAGCCTGATCCAACCTAACTTTTGGTCTTTGCTCATTATTATGACATTGGTGAGCTGGATGGGGGTGGTTGGCGTTGTCCGCGCTGAATTCTTTAGAGTACGCGCTCAAGATTATGTAACATCAGCAAGAATCATGAAGGCCAGCCATTGGCATATTGCTACAAAACATATACTGCCAAATGCGATGACCTCAGCCATAACGTTGCTGCCTTTTCTAATTGCTAGCGCGATTGTTGGGCTCAGTTCACTTGACTTTCTTGGATTTGGACTACCGGTGGATTACCCGTCCCTGGGCAAATTGATGCTCAGCGCCAAACAGAATCTTCAAGCCCCATGGCTATCTTTTACAGCATTTGGCTCACTGACACTGATTTTATCGTTACTGGTTTTTATTGGAGAAGGATTAAGAGATGCACTCGACCCCAGATAGCCTTGATATTCTCAATATCGAAAACCTTTGCATATCATCTTTACAAAAAACACTGGTTACTAACGCATCACTCAAGGTGAAGCCCGGTAAAATTACTTGCCTCATTGGGGAAAGTGGGGCTGGAAAATCCCTGATCTCTCATGCCATCTTAAAACTCACAGACAAAAACATTAAGCAGCAAGGCTTAATTCAAATAGACCAAAAAACCATCTCTGACTACTCAGAGACTAAAATGCAGTCAGTGCGAGGTTCACTGGTATCGATGATCTTTCAAGACCCACTATCATCACTAAACCCTTGCCATACTATTGAACAACAGCTGGCAGAAGCCATCGAAATTCATCAGCACAGAAAACCAAAAAGAGAGGAACTTTGCCAGAAATTACAAGATGTGGACTTATCTCACCATCTCTTAACGCTCTACCCCCATCAGCTATCTGGGGGACAGCGCCAACGAGTTATGATCGCCATCGCACTGGCCAACTGTCCAAAATTATTAATTGCTGATGAATGCACCACTGCTTTAGATGTGTGCACACAACAACAGATCTTAGACCTTTTAAAACATCTTTCAACAAAAAATAATCTTAGCGTACTTTTAATCACCCATAATCTCAACATTGTCCGATATATTTCAGATGATGTCTATGTGATTCAAAATGGTCAGATCATTGATCATCTGCCCACATACAACCTCCATCATTCAACCCACCCCTATACTCAAGCCCTAATCGCAGCCTACGCGCTCCCCAAGCATACACCCGTTATTTCCCATGAAACACTTTTAATTGTTTCTGATCTATCTGTCGCTTTCCCTCAAAAACAATTATTATTCAAAAGATCACAACCCCCATTAATTACTGGCATTCACTTTGAACTCAAAAAATCCAGGAACCTTGGCATCATTGGAGAAAGTGGTGCCGGCAAATCTACCCTTGCGAAAGCCCTTCTGGAGATTATGCCATATCAAGGATCCATCCAATTTCATTACCAAAGCCCCCTTAAAATTCAGTATGTATTCCAAGATTCAAGCGCATCACTTAACCCCCGCTATACCATTGGGAACACATTAAAAGAAGCGATTATGCTTTCAAAACAATTAAATTCAAATGTGGAACAAGTTTTACAAAGTGTCAATCTAAACCCTGATATCATAAATCAATATCCTCACCAACTCTCTGGCGGCCAAAAACAGCGTATCAATCTGGCCCGCGCACTGATCAGTCAATGCCCTGTTATTATTTTAGATGAACCCACTTCTGCTTTAGATGCCAAAAACCAAAAAGACATGATTCAGCTGCTAAAAAAGCTGCAATCTGAATATCAAATCACCTACATTGTTATTACCCATGAAGTTCAATTGGTAGAAAGTTTATGCACTGATCTCATGGTATTAAAACATGGCAAACTGATCGACTTTGGAGCAACCCATGACGTACTTTATCAACATCATCACCCTTATATTGATCAGCTGGTCAATGCCAGTTTACTCAAAAGATAAACCAGATTGCTACAATCTTATCTCCCTTGATAATGCTCATATTGAGCATGCCTTGCTCACCCCTGCTCCTTATGTTAATCAAAATGCCCCCAAGGGAGGAACCCTGCGCCAAGGCCTGCTGACCCAGTTTAATTCATTAAACCCCTTCTTGCTTAAAGGTATTGCGCCAAGTGAGCTTTTCATCATCTATGAAAGCTTGTTTCAAAGCACAGAGAACAGCATTCAAATACAAGCACAAATAGCAAAGTGTGTTGAAATTGATGAGAACCATCACACCCTGACTTTCCATATCAACCCTAAAGCAAAGTGGTCTGATGGTCAGCCCATCGTTGCCAATGATGTTAAATTTACCATTGAAACCTTACGTGACCAAGGACATCCTTTTTATAGCAGCTTACTTGAATTTATTGATCAAATTAACGCTCCATCCCCTGAAGTGGTCATCATTCAATCCAAAAACCCTTTATCTACCGAACAAATTTTTTCCATTGCAAGATTAAATATTTTACCTGCACATTTCTGGCAATCAAAAACATTCAAAGAAAGTGCCAATATCATCCCCATGGGAAGTGGGCCTTATGAGTTATCATCGTATCAAATGGGAAAATCTATAGAGTTCAAACGCCTAACCAACCACTGGGCAGTGGATGAGCCCTCCAATATCGGTCGATATAATTTTGATTTCCTAAGCTACCAATATTATTCTGATCCCAGCACTTTAAGACAGGCTATGTTCTCAAATGACATCGACCTGCATGCAGAAAACTTATCTAAAGCATGGGCCACACAATACCCCAAACAAAGAACAATGGATATGCACATCAACACCCAGTGTATCGCAAGTCAACAACCAAGAGGCCTACAGGCCTTTCAGCTTAACCTGAGAAACCCGTTATTTCAAAATTTAACACTTAGAAAAACCCTATCAGATGCCTTTGATTTTAATTGGTCAAATCAACAGCTTTTTTATGGTCAATATACTCGCAGTAATAGCTTTTTTGATAACACTCCTTTTAATGGTCAGCTGCCATGGTCTGCTCAAGAATCCGCAGTGCTTGCATCCCATCCAAAAATCGCCGATCTCCCGCCATATGAGTTTAAAAGCTATAACGATCAAGAAGCATTACTCGTCGTCCTCCGAGAAGATCTAACAGCTCTATTAAAAGAGGGATACACTCTGGAAAAACAGCAACTTAATGACCCCAATGGTCAGCCTGTCCAATTTACCATTCTTACGTATGATGATGCTTTTGAGCGTATCCTTTTACCCCTTATGAGTCATCTAAAACGAATTGGCATTCATGCTAAAATTAGAAAAGTAATCCCCAGCCAATTTATTCATCTACTGAGGGATCATCAGTTCGATGTGTTTATCAACACTTTCTCCAATGATGGCTGGCCCATTAACGAGGTCGGATTTTATTGGGATAGCCGATATGCTCAAAAAAGCAATACTCAAAATCACTCTGGACTTGAAGATCCGACTGTTGATTGGCTAATTGAGAAAATTAATCAAGCGCAAAAACCCGCAGAGTACAGTGCATACCTCAAAGCCATCGACCGATATTTACTCAATCAATACATTGTTATCCCTCAATGGCATATCGCCCATGAGCGTATTGCATCCACTGAAAATATATCTTTCCCAAAAACCATGTCTAAAAACGGAGTTGATCCTTTTAGCTTATGGTTTGAGAAACAGACTCTACCTTATATGCAAAACTGTACTCCCCATATGGCTAAACCCAACTGAGGTTGATATGCTATTAGCATGAAATATAAACAATACGCCACTATTTATGTTGAAAACCTTCCACATTTACTTACCTATGGCGTGCCAGATGATCTAAGCATCGAGGAAGGCGATTATGTAAGCGCACCCATTCAAAGTAGGCACCAATTTGGTATTGTTGTCCATATTTCCAGCCATACTGAACTATCCCCTCAAAAAATAAAACCACTACTAAACAATGAGCAAAGCATAGCAAAAACTGATAAAGTGGTTGAGCTTTCCATCCTTCTTGGCCAATATTATAACCAAGAATGGTATCAAATCATGCTGCAATTCTATCAGCATATGGCAACACCTGGACCTAAAACTGAATTTCTTATTCTGGCAAAAGACCATCCTATTCAAGCCCTGACGCCAGTTCAAAAAAAACTTCTGACATACTGCAAGCAACACCAACCATGTTCAATTGCATCGTTATTTGAAAACGGATTTAATGAAAAGACAATCCAGATTCTCATAGAAAAACAGTGCCTAATAGCCTCAGCTAAATCCAGACCAAATCTTCAACTGGTTCAGCTCAATAAGCATCAACAAGCCTTCATCGATCAATTTTCTCTTCAATCATTTCATACTCAGCTACTTTGGGGTGCCACTGGTAGTGGTAAAACTGAATGTTTTTCTCATCTAATTGCCACATTCTCTGAATTAGAACAAGCGCTAATATTAGTACCAGAAATAGGCCTTGTGGCACCAACAGCTCAAAAAATTGCCATGCGACTCAATGAAGAGGTCCTTACATATCACTCAGCCATGAGTGAAAAGGAAAAAAATCAAGTCAGAAACCATTTAAACATCGGCACACACCGTGTTGTTGTCGCAACCCGATCAGGTATCTTTTTGAGACTGCCCTATTTAAAGCTAATCATCATAGATGAAGAACATGATAGCTCCTACCAACAACAAACAAAATGGCTATACCATGCCAGAGATGTTGCGATATGGCGTGCCAAAACTTTAAATATCCCTATATTACTTGCTTCGGCCACACCCTCATTGTCATCATATCACAATGTGCAGAATCAGAAATTTTCCGTTTTTAGAATCCGCCAAAAAGCACTGGCTACTCATGATCCTATCATTCATCTAACTGATCTATCAAAAGAAAAGGTCATAAAAGGTTTTGCCACATCTACCATAGAGGCCATTTATACGACTTTAAAAAACAACCAACATGTTATGGTATTTATTAACCGCAGAGGTTATGCCAGAAGATATCAATGTAGCAGCTGTGCCTGGATAAGCCTTTGCCCAAACTGCTCAAGCAGCTTGGTTTACCATCAAAAACCTTTCGGACTTCAATGTCATCACTGCGCCTATCGGGACCTGCCACCATCCAGCTGCCCTGAGTGTCATAGCACAGAGCTAGAGGCAATTGGCTATGGCACTCAGCAAATCGAATCATTTTTAGATGAGCAATTTCAATGCCCCATCTTAAGATTTGATCAGGACCATACTCAACCAGATGTCATCGATGAACATATTCAAAAACTGGGTGACCATGCGCCCTCTATCATCGTAGGCACACAAATGATTTCTAAAGGATATGACTTTCGACGCATCGGGCTGGTCATTTTTCATCAAGCAGATCTGTCTTTGTATGCGCATGATCCTTTTAGCCCAGAGAAGTTTATTCAATTATTTTTTCAGGTTCTAGGGCGCTCAGCTCGTTTCGAGAACGAAAAAAGTACAATTGTTATACAAACAAGAAAAATTGAAAATAATTGGATCTCTGGCCTAAAGAAACATGATATTGATACGCTCTATGAGCACTTACTGCATGACAGAAACACTGCAAAGCTGCCCCCTTTTACTTTTCAAGCCAAGATCACTGCAAAAGCCAAAGACGAACAAAAGGCATTGCAGTATTTACTAAACTGGAAAAAGCACCCCAATCCATTTTGTACATGGGTTGGTCCAGCTCCTTGCGTGCTTCAAAAAAAATCTGGCTATTACCAATTTCAATGTCATATTACTGCCTTAAGTCGAAAAGCACTGATACAGGCAATTTCTATTATCAAACATCATACACCCAGGAAAAATCACCACTCTCTTCTGACCCAGATTGCACTAGACCCTCAAGAAAGCTAAGGCCCATGACCAAAATTTCTTCCACCAGTCAAATGATTAGGGTCAGATCCACCATTTTCTCCTGATATAAACCATAAAGAACTAGGATTCTGAGAGGTCCTCACAGAACCAAAAATATCACTATGTTGTTTTAATAAGTCTTGAGACACATACTCAAGCGCTAATTTATTCTGCTTAACCGCTGCTACTGCAATATCCCTATCATTCTTTAATCGTTCACTTAACCCCCAAAGCGCTAACCCATTCTGCTGAACCGCTGCTAATGCAATCTTTTTATCATTCTGTAAATCTGCACTTAACCCCCAAAGCGCCAACCCATCCTGATTAACCGCTGCTAATGCAATATCCCTATCATTCTTTAATCGTTCACTTAACTCCAAAAGCGCTAACCCATTCTGCTTAACCGCTGCTAATGCAATCTCCTTATCATTCTGTAAATTTGCACTTAACTCCCTAAGCGCTAACCCATTCTGCTTAACCGCTGCTAATGCAATATCCCTATCATTCTTTAATGGTTCACCCACTTTATCAAGCTCGAATCCAGGCTGACCAGCAGCTGCTAATACAACTTCTTTATCACTCTTTAATGCCTGACTTACCCAGCAAAATGCAAACCCATTCTGCTGAACTGCTGCTAATGCAATATCTTTGTTATTCTGTAAATTTACACTTAACGCAAAAAGTAACAACCCGTTCTGCTGAACCGCTGCTAATGCAATCTTTTTATCATTCTGTAAATCTGCACTTAACCCCAAAATTGCAAACCCATTCTGCTGAACCGCTGCTAATGCAATCTTTTTATCATTCTGTAAATCTGCACTTAACCCCAAAATTGCAAACCCATTCTGCTGAACCGCTTTTAATGCATCATCTCTTTTAGACATACATGACTCTTATTTATTATTGTTATAAGATTATTATAGCCTATTTTAATGCTCTGGCAGCTGAACAAACATTCCTTCATTCAAACCAAACTATTTCTTTTAGACCAAAAAATTCTCTTTGAAAGAAATCAGAGTCAACTATAGCCAAAATCCTAGCACATTTAAAAATATCTCATTAACTGTGTATGAGTCATTTTTCATGCTGCACATATGACTAAAAAAACTTTCAACATATTCTAATAATTCTTAGTCAATTAGCCTACTTAAATGGCCCCTTCAACTAATATTAGCTCCATCTTAACACAGCTTGTGCAACACGCTCACCAAGTTTCTCTGCTGTTTTAAGATCGCCTTCAGGAGGTGTTTGATCAGCTGGTAAATTATCTGACTGAGCCATAGCACCAAGATAAGAACCCAATCTGTTTATACATTCAGGGTCACCATTTTTTTGCCCTACTTTCGATGACTCATTTGCTAATCCCAAAGAAACCCAAATCATTCCATGTTGAGCTGCAAGAGTAACAAGTTGCACCAATGAATTAAATTTATCACCACTCATGCTGTTAGAATTGGTAAATCCTGCAGCTATCTTATCTTTCCAAGCCCCAGTAAACCATACTTTAGATGTTGCATCCATAAATGTCTTAAAAGGACCAGATACTGACCCCATATAAGTAGGTGATCCGAAAATAATTCCATCATACTCATTGAGTTTACTAACATCATCAATTAGATCTTCTATTCTAAATAAATCTGCTTTCACGCTACCAGACAAGCTAGCCCCTTTATGAACTCTCTTTGCTTGCATTTCCGTATGACCATAACCACTGTGGTAGACTATCGCTACTTTTTTCATAAAAACCTACTTTAAACTTTGAGATTATTCCACTTACTCTTAAACGTAAAAAGGAAATGCTTTAAGTGCCCGACAAACTTCATCTGATCACAAAACATCCAACTTATCAAGATTAAATGGTAAAAAATGTACCCTATTTATTATGATAATCTCACACAAAAACATGACATGATATTGTTTGCCGCACATATCCAACACCTGTGATTTTTGTTAGAACACATCAGCCTTTATTGCTATATTGACCAGATACTACCCATAAAATGGTACTCATAGTTAAATAACCATTTTTAAAAGTGCTTTCGCTGCTTGTGGATAAACCAACCAAAATAAACGCCAAAATCACTCGATAATTTGGGCGCCATAATCTTAAATTTCTCTTCTTATAATGACCAGATCGATCTATACAAACCTTTAGGGATTTATAAGACTGTTCACGTTCTCAAAAAAACCATCAGATCCATAACAGTTTTATTAAATAAAAAATTAGTTAATCTCAGATCCAAGATCAAAGTGTCCTTAATCCTATCAATCTTTATGGGTTTTTAACATCTTAATATTAATAAATTTTATTGAATTAGAATCATTTATATTTAACAAAAACCAACTTACTTTCATCAGAAAGTGAATCATCAAATCGATAACCCCTCACCGACAATGACTTCAGTCCCTCAATACTTGGTGCATGCATGTGCATAATGGCCTTCACCATTAACCCACGAGCTCTTTTTGCATTGACTGCAATCGTTCTTAGGCGACCATCTGGACTTTCTTCTAAAAAATCCACATCGACTATTTGACTTTTAAATTTCTTACGGTCTACAACTTCACTATAAGCTTTTGAGGCCAAGTTCAAAACAATATCCCCCTGAACAACACCGTTCATATAGGAAGTGACCTCTTCTGACCAGTATTTTACCAAAGACCCAACCTCGCCAATATGATTAATCATTTCCAAACGATAAGCAGCAATTTGAGTGTTGGCCCTTAAGATACCATACATGGCAGATACGATCAAAAGACGATTTTTTGCACTTTCAAGCGCTTTATCATCCCAGTTTTTTGGATCCATGAATTGATACACGTCTCCTTGATATGCAAATAAAGCTGATTTTGTCTTAGCGGCTAAATCAAATTCTTTAAATCTTTGATGATTGAGCTTTGCCAGCTGATTACTAACCGAAAGTACCTTCGACAACTGATCCTCTGAATATTTTTTTAAATTACTTAAAAGAAAAGTTGTTTTAAATTCAAATGGAATCGGGCGTTTCGAAGCATAAGCATCCATCAACGATTCAAAATCTTGTTTCTTTGCTGGTGATATCAATACAAACATGCTTAAGTATCAATATTCTCTGCAAACTGTGCATAAGTTTCAATAAACTGCTTTCTGGGCTCCACTTGATCACCCATCAATGTAGAAAACATGGCATCAGCTTCTATTGCATCCTTAATGTCCACTCGAATCATCACCCGAGTTTCAGGATTCATCGTGGTTTCCCATAGCTGATCAGCATTCATCTCTCCAAGTCCTTTAAAACGCTGAATAGATAGACCCGAGCGAGCTTTTTGCATTAGCCACTCAATCAGCATCTGCATACTTGAAAATTGATATCGATTCTTTTGATAAACAATAAAACTCTGCTCAGAAAGCATGTCCTGTGAAAAACCTGCAAAATCAATAAATATCTGATAATCAGAGCCCCTGAAGAAATCTGTGGATAAAACTTGGGTTGTAAACATCCCTGATTGATAATGCATCTCAAGCCTCAGGGCTTCCTGCTCATCAATATTTAGCTGAATCCTAAAATCATCTAAACTGGTCAGTAAAGCATTTGCACGTTTTTCACATTCCATGACCCAATTTTGATTAGCCTCAAACCGTCGCATCTGAGTTAATGCCAATAAAAACGCTTTTGGAAAACGCTGTGACAATCGAGCAATTTTACGCTCACAAATACTAAATGCTTTTACCACTTTTTCAATATGACCTTTACTAATCGATGGTGAGTGCTCATCCACGTGCCACTCAATGTCATCAAGAATATTTTGTAATAGAAGGTTATTTAAAGCATCATCATCTTTAAGATACTGCTTCTGTTTACCCCTTTGCACTCGATACAATGGCGGCTGAGCAATATATATATATCCCCGCTCAATCAATGCTGGCATTTGACGATAAAAGAACGTTAACAACAAGGTACGTATATGGGAACCATCCACGTCCGCATCGGTCATAATAATGATCTTATGATATCTAACCTTATCTGGATTAAAATCATCTTTACCAATACCGCATCCCAGTGCTGTAATTAACGTAATTACTTCTTGTGAGGATAGCATCTTATCAAAACGTGCCTTTTCAACATTCAAAATTTTTCCTCTAAGTGGTAAAATGGCCATATCTTTTCGATTCCGACCCTGTTTTGCAGTACCACCGGCTGAATCTCCCTCAACGATAAACACCTCTGATTGCGCCGGATCTTTATTTTGACAGTCCGCTAACTTGCCTGGCAACCCCCCCAAATCCAAAGCATCTTTACGACGGGTCATTTCCCTGGCTTTGCGGGCAGCTTCCCGAGCCCTACCAGCGTCAATCGCCTTCATCACAATGATTTTAGCATCCTGTGGATTTTCCATCAAATGATCAAACAATACATCAGCCGTGACCTGCTCAACCACACGCTTTACCTCTGAAGAAACCAACTTTGATTTGGTTTGAGCAGAAAACTTTGGGTCCTGCATTTTAATGCTAATAATTGCCGTTAGGCCTTCACGAATATCCTCGCCCTGTAAAGATATTTTTTGATTTTTCTTATCACCCTGCTCTTCTATAAATTTATTCACAGTTCGAGTAAGTGCTGCCTTAAAACCAATCAAATGGGTTCCCCCATCGGATTGAGGAATATTGTTGGTAAAACAAAAAATACTCTCCTGATACGAATCTGTCCATTGAAGCGCTACCTCTATGCCAATGTTTTCTCTTTCCAAATTAACATGAAATGGCTTGTCCCCAACTTTTTGCTTATTTCGATTAATATAATCGACAAATGAACTGATGCCGCCCTCATAATGAAAGGTTTCTTTATGCTGATCATCATTTTCAACCAAAAAATCAATGGAGATACCGGCATTTAAAAAAGCCAGTTCGCGAATTCGCTTTTTTAAAATGGCAGGATCAAATTCGGTAAATGCAAAAACGTTTTTACTGGGCATAAATCGCACCAAAGTACCCGTTTTATCAGAGCTACCAATCACCTTCAGTGGCGCTTGAGGCTCTCCATCACGATATTCCTGCATAAAATGCTGGCCTTTTTGAAAAATCTCAAGACGCACATAAGCAGATAAAGCATTAACAACAGATACCCCAACGCCATGAAGACCGCCTGACACTTTGTAAGCACTTGAGTCAAACTTACCACCTGCATGCAGTACAGTCATAATCACTTCAGCAGCCGAGCGACCCTCGCCAGCATGAATGGCAGTGGGAATGCCTCGACCATTATCAAGAACACTAACTGAACCATCTTGATGCATGGTAATTACAATTCGATCGCAATAACCCGCCAAGGCTTCATCAATCGAATTATCAACCACTTCGAAAACCATGTGGTGAAGACCGGAACCATCATCAGTATCACCGATATACATCCCTGGACGTTTTCTAACAGCTTCCAGACCCTTGAGAACCTGAATTTGTTCCGATCCGTAATCCTGAGTGATTTCATTCATCATTATTGCCCCAAATATTGCATTAAATTATACCCAAAAAGCAAAAGCCACTCAATCATTAGTTCCTGCTAATATTCGATAGAGACAATGCCTTAGCTTTATCCTGATATTCTTTAAAAGAACACATGTGATCTACAAACTCTTTTGAAAAAATTTTTGACAAAACAGGTTGAGTATTAACTGGGTTAAAATCTGGAGGGTCTGCAAGAATATTGTGAACCACTGCTTTACATAAAGCCCAACCTGCCTTAATCATCAACACCCATGCAGATATAAATAAAATTGGCGCAAATATAAAATTAATAGCAATTGCAAGAGTACTTAACAGCCCACCCAGAAAATAAAAGATATTTGAAAATGTACCTATCAACACATTTGGAAATATCCAAGAAAATATCATGGCAATCACCTGGGCAATTGGAGCGGGCAATAACCATGATGAAATCCCCCACATCTGAGTAATCAAAGCCCATGGATAAGCAGTAATCGCAGGCAAAATGGTATAAAAAAAAGGTAAATTAAAAACTTCTTTGAATCCTAAATTCGCCAGCAGAACAAATAACATACTGGCAATGATATGTTTAAGCCAAAGTAAAACTTCGCCAAGGCGACCTTTTGTTTTTCTATAATATTGACTTTGAAGACCAAATGGCATGTCATCAATATACTTATCAAGCGAGCTGGAGGAAAGATCAGTGGGTGACATTATTTTCAAGCAGCTTGCAAATACTCTATACATGTGAGCCAAAGAGCGTGTAAAAAAGTTTTCTTTTAAATAGTCATCAGCTGTCTCTTGCATTCGTTTGTAAATGCGGGCTTTTTTATCAACAGAGAATTTATCAACCAAACTGCTGTCGCTATAGATATCCCATAAGCGCTGATTAAGGATGCTGTCATCTGCATCAATGACAGAAAAAAGTCTGCAAAATGCAATCTCATCATGGACTTCAAGTGCCAAATCAAGAGCCTTCTTTGCAACTTCTTTATTATTATCACAATAACCTTTTAACTCATCATCGTTATAAACAAAAAAGTTCCCGTGCTTTTGGGCTGCATAAAAATAAATTTCTTCTTGTGTCATGTTTAATGTTCATTATCCATTGACTTATTGTGCCAAAATTCTTAGCAAATGTCATTAACTTCCTAAAAAATGTCTATAATTCAGACAAGAGGATCAAGGGAAAACGATATGCATCGAGTTAGCAATGGGCTAAGTACTGCTGAAAACAAGAGGGCCCATGAGGCACTGAGATACGTGCTGGCAAGCACTTTTATTCTATACATGAAAACATTAAGTTTTCACTGGCACGTGAGTGGACGAAATTTTACAAGCTACCATAGCCTTATGGAAACACAATATGAATTGCTGTTTGCAGCCATAGATACACTGGCTGAGCGTATTCGATCCATCGGCCATGTTGCTCCAGGTACATGCACTCAAATGCTGGAATACAGTCAGCTTAAAGAAAGTGAGGCAAATTTAGATGCTGAGTCTATGTTAAGCACTTTGACTGCTGACCATTTTTACATGGTAAAACTAATTCGTGAAAAAATTCAAATCCTAAATGACATCAACGATTACGTCTCTTCTGACATCCTGATTGCACGCCTGGCGGAGCATGAAAAGATGGCATGGATTTTACAATCACATTTGCTGTAATTGCCCATGATCAACTCTAAAGACTCGCATTGGTCTTCCTTTAAAAACACTGACCAGTTGATCTTGATAAATGCCACTGACTAAAAGTTGACTACCCAGATCCAGCATTGCTTCCACCAACTTTTCCTGCCTTGATAAATCAAGCTCAGCTGGTAAATCATCAACCAAAAACAAGCCGCGACTTGATTGACGTGTTTGCAGCACAGAAAGCTGCGCCAAATATAAAGCATACGCCATAATTTTCTGCTGGCCTTGTGATAAAAAATTAAATGCGTCTTCCTGATACACACTTACTTTTAGATCCGCGCGATGAATACCCACTTGGGTGAAGCCAATCCTACGATCTCTTTGCAGCTCCTGCTTTAATCGCAAGGGCAGATCAACAGACTCTCCCTCCCAACCTCTCAAGTAGCTCATCTCTAAAGGCAAATGGCCATGCCCCAGCTCCTGCCAATAATGCCTAAATTTAACTTCAATCATTTCAAAGTAACTTTGGCGCATCTGATCAATGCGCATACCGCTTTCTGCAAGTTTCACATCCCAGGCCTCGATCTGCGAATCTGGCAAGCCTTTCTTTAGCGCCATATTGCGCTGAAACAAACTGCGTTTATAGTTTTGCATCAGCTGCTTGAAGGCAATTTCCACGTGAAACACCCCCCAGTCCAAAAACTCTCGACGATAGGCTGGACCACTGGCTAAATGGCGGTATGTGGTCGCATCGAAAAACTGAACTGGCAAAAGCGTTGCCACTTCAGATCTTTTTTGAATGCGTTTACCATCAAGTTCAATTACGGATTGATGGTTATTTTTCATCACCCTCACATCTCGAAACACCTGATGCCAAGCAATCAAACCAGTAATACTTAAAGACCCCTCTGCCTGCTGGATAAGAGGGCTTGATAGATGTGTTCTTGGAGACTTACCATACATTAAAAAATAAATAGCCTCCAATAAACTGGTTTTACCAGCACCATTTTGCCCCACAATCAAGTTAATTTGATCATCAAGCTCAATGTTCACTGACTGTAAATTCCGAAAACCATGAACCTTAAGTAGCTTTAAGGTCATATTGTCAAAGGCATCACAACAAACAAAGAATTAAAAAGTGCATCTTCCTCTTTCAACAAGGTTCCTGAGTCGGTGCCTGACATTTGTAAACACACTTTTTCTGCATCCATCACCGAAATCACATCCGTTAAGTAATTAATGTTAAACGCTATGGAGCAAGCCCCTGGAGACTCAATCACATCAATACACTCTATGGCCATCTCTTTATCCAGGTTATTTGCCTCTAGTGTAAGTTTATTGTTTTCCAAAAAGTTTAATCTTACACCGCGAAACTTCTCGTTGGCCAAAATATTAACACGACTTAGAGCGCTTTTTAATGCACCCGTATTTAGCACAGCCATCTGCTGACTGTTGCGTGGAATTAGTTTCTGATAATCAGGATACTGTGCATCAATCAAATTAGACCTCAAAACAAACAGCTCTGTTAATACCTCGATGTAATCTCGACTCACCTTAATGCTCAAAATCGAATCATTGGCTGCAATCAACCTAATCATTTCCAAAATGGTTTTTCTTGGCACAATCACTCGATAGGGCTCGATCCCTGGATTTGGAAGATCCACAGCATTAACGGCCAAGCGGTGCCCATCAGTTGCGATGGCCTTAAATTCAGCACCATTGTATTCAAACAGCATGCCATTTAGGAAATAACGAACATCTTGAAATGCCATAGCAAAAGAGGAGCGACGCAACAATGTACTTAATTCAGACTGACTCATCTCAAGTGCTGGTGAAACATCTTTGACCTCATTAAAAAAAGGAAACTGATCTGCGGCCAATAAGTTAACAGTATAATGACTGCTTCCAATCTCAATCTCCAGTTGCATACCTGATATTTGGAATAACACTGGCGTTTCCTTATTGGCAAAACGCAGAATGTCCATTAACTTGCGACATGGGGCTACAATCTGAAATGGTTGGTCAGCTGGCTTTGATAACTTCACCTCTGTTTGAATTTGTACCTCTGCATTAGAAGTGGTTAGAATTGCGTGTTTTTTTTCAACATGGATATGTACAAAAGACAGGATCTTCATTACCTGAGAAGACTCAATAACTCCCGAAACTAGCTTTAAGCCCTCTGCTAATGAAACCTGATCCATCCAAACATGCATGACTTGACTCATTACTTTCTCCTACTGAGTTATTTTACGCACCAAAGTATCCAAATCCTCTTTCAAGGCAGGGTCAGCATCCACCAGCTCATCTAGCTTCTTGCAAGCATACATCACAGTGGTATGATCCACTCCGAAAACATCTGCAATTTGTGGATAACTGCTAGAAGTATGCTCATAGGCAATCTTCATCGCCATTTGCCTTGCTCTTGCGATATGACGGGTTCTCTTTTTTGATACCAGGTCAGTGGTTTTTAAGTTAAAATATTTTGCACATTGACTAATAATGCTATCAACCGTTACCAGCCGTCGCTTTGCGACAATCAAATCCCTCAGCGTTTGCCTGGCAAATTCAAGCGTGATGGATTGAGACTGAAATTCACTGCTGGCAATCACGCGCCTTAAAGCACCTTCAAGTTCTCTAACATTTGAATGAATCTCGCTGGCAATAAAAAAAGCCACATCTTCAGGCAAATCATGGCCCAAACCTCTTGCCTTCTCAAGTAAGATTGCAACACGGGTTTCAAGCTCCGGTGGCTCAATACACACAGACAAGCCCCATGCAAACCTTGACTTTAATCGATCTTCGATGCCGTCAAGCTCTTTGGGGTAACGATCACTGGTTAATACAATTTGCTGTCCTGAGTCCAACAGTGTATTTACGGTATGAAAAAGCTCTTCCTGTGAGCGCTCTTTCTTGGCAAAAAACTGGATATCATCAATCAAAAGGACATCAAGTGAACGATACTTGTGCTTAAACTTCCATATCCGCCGTTTGCAGCGCACGAATCATTTCAGACACAAAACGCTCTGAGTGGACATAAAAGATTTTGCTAGTTGGATTAATTCGATGAATTTCATGGCCAATAGCATGCATCAAATGAGTTTTTCCAAGTCCGACAGCGCCATAAATTACCAAGGGATTATAGCTAACACCCGGATTCTGAGCAACTTGATAAGCTGCAGCAGACGCAACCTCATTTGAACTACCCTTCACAAAACGACTCAATGTGAAATTCACATTTAAATTATGCTGAGATTTCGCTGCACTCAAAACAGAGGCCTGTTTACCGACAGTTTTGTCTTGTTCTTTTGGTGCAGAACCCACAACAGTCAAAAACTGAAATTCAGGAAACTCCGTTTTTAATAAAGGTTGATAATGATTAACAAAATGACTTTTAAGAAAATCATTGGGAAAATAAAGCTGCAGCCTGGTGTCTTTTTGGGCACATTGGATCGGCAAAATCATCGTATTATACTCATTTTTTGACATTTGATGATCAAAAAACAATAAACACTGCTGCCAATTTAAAGGAACTTCTGACACAATTAAGCCTGATGTAAACCAAGACATTCTAACGCTCTATTGCCTGATTTTCCAGCGTTATTGCGGAGAATTTAACCAGTCTTCTAAAATTAACTTTGCTGAAAGAGAATCAATTTTTTCTTTTTTTAAAGCCCGATACCCACCCACATCAAAGAGCCTTGCCTTGGCTTCTATCGTAGATAAACGCTCATCTTGAAAATAAACTGGCAAACCCGTCTTTAGCTCCAACCAACGTGCAGATGATCTGACCTTTTTCGTCAACGGCTGGTCAGTCCCATCCATGTTCAACGGCAAACCAATAACAACCGCATCAAAGTGCCATTTCTGTATTAATTCTTGTATTTGCCCAAGCGTGGCCTGCCCATTTCTGACCTTGAGCGCGGTATGCTCTGTGGCTGTTTTAGTTAACAAATTACCAATAGCAATACCCCATGTATTAATTCCAAAATCAATTCCCAACAACAAGGTATGCTTATGCATGGCCTGACTCTGAGCTGATTTGTTCAAAACCGATGCCCAGTCGAGAAAGAACCAAATTCATTCGATCTGAATAATGACTTTGTAGTAAAAGCTCATGATGACAGTGCAAAAAAAGCCATCGATTATGCTTGATTTCTTGCAGCAAATCAGAGAAAGACCACTCACAAATTCCAATCCCCGCAATATAATCGTTGGTAATATCTGAATCAACCATATGTTGTAAATCTTTAAAATCGGATGAAAAAACCATTTTGCCTTCTGATTGATACAATAGGAACAATTGGTCTTGATGCAAAGGACCGCCCATCATAATTCTTTGATCCTCAAATGAAGGACTAATACTTAGTTTCATTCGATCAATGAGTTTAGAAAAATATTGATCAGTGGGCTTATTTACAATTAAACCCTGAACGATTGATTGATCAGTATAGGTATTATAAATAAGGGATGATTGAAAATAACGGTCATCCACACCGGGCATTGCAACTAAGCAGCTGCCTAACAAATTTGAACTATTCATAAAACAATTATGCGTAATAAATAAATCATCTTCAATACGGTAATCCATTTGACTTCTCATACAATACAGCATAAAAATAATTTTGTTTTATACTATATGCTGGGATATTTAAGAACTTATCAATGAAAATTTCAAAACTCCTCTCTTTTATATTGACTTCAATAACGTTGATATTGGGCGTGCTGATTCTTTGTGCCATTTATACCCTTAAATTTCTTCCCTCAACCGACCAGCTAACCAATATTGATTATAAGGTACCCCTGCGCATTTATACTCAAGACCATCAATTAATTGGACAATACGGTGAGCAATTCAGATACCCTGTTAAGCTGGAGAATATTCCACTAATGCTTCAAAATGCCTACATTGCAATTGAAGATCAGCGTTTTTATCAACATCCAGGAATTGACCCAGTTGGTCTTGCTCGCGCCGGCCTAAGCTTCCTCACCACAGGCAAAAAATTACAAGGGGCCAGTACGATCACCATGCAAGTCGCAAGGAACTTCTTTCTCTCAAACCAAAAAACATGGTCACGCAAATTCAATGAGATCCTACTTGCCATTAAGATCGAAGCCACACAAAGCAAACAACAAATCTTAGAGCTTTATCTCAATAAGATTTATTTGGGAAACCGCGCCTATGGGGTTGCTGCAGCCAGTGATATCTATTATGGCAAATCCCTTTCAGAACTAACATTGGCAGAAATGGCCATGTTAGCTGGACTACCCAAATCCCCCTCACAAATCAATCCTATTCAAGACCCTGATAAAGCAATTGAGCGAAGAAACCTGATTTTATCTAAAATGCAAGAAAACAACTATATTACCGAACAACAATACCATGAGGCCATTGAGGAGCCTGATCATGCCTTCTATCATGGTGCTCAACTTGATTTTAACGCCCCCCATGTCAGTGAAACTGTGCACCAACTCATGCTCAAAAACTTTGGGCAACAGATCTATTCTCAAGGGTTTACTGTCATTACAACCATTAACAGTGATTTACAAAAAAATGCCCAAGAATCCATACAAAAACACATCAATCTCTACGAAAAAAACATGATGTTAAATAAGCCCATTAACATCAAAAATGAGCGTCATCTATCCTTCGATCAATGGTTCTTCAATGAAAATAAACCGCTGCCTAAATTGACAAATATTGCAGTCATTATGAATCAACAAAGTCAGTCAACCATGATAAAAACTGATACAGATCAGTGGCTCACTATTGATCACATTGACGGAGAGGTGGGTGATATATTAACTTCTAAAGAAAATCTCTGGGAACATGAATATTATCAGACCCCACAAGCTGCTTTGACCGTAATGGAAAATCATTCCGGTGCCATTCTTGCTCTGATTGGCTCTGTTGAAAACGACCAACACTTCAATAGGGCAACACAGTCTTATCGACAAATTGGCTCAACATTTAAACCCCTGCTTTACGCCACCGCCCTCTCCAGCGGACTAAGCCTTGCATCGGTTATCAATGACGCCCCTTATATTTCAAATGGAGGTGACGCAGATCTAATTTGGCGCCCCTCCAATTATGATGCCACTTATGCAGGACCCATGCGACTAAGAGATGCGATGGTTAATTCCAAAAACCTGGTCAGTATTCGCATCCTGGATTTTATTGGCATTCCGAAGATGATAGATGAAATCACCCGCTATGGACTGCTTCCTGAGAAGATGCCTCATGATCTCACATTATCCTTAGGTACCGGACAAGCCAACGTGACTGAGATGACCAGTGCCTACACAACTTTTGCTAACAAAGGCAAGCGATCCGTTCCTTTTATTGCACTTAAAATCCTGGATCAAAAAGGTCAGCAAATCACAATCCAAGATGAAAAGTCCATCGATGGACTGTATTTAACTCAACAAAAATCTATTCCGATTATTCATGAAAATACTGCCTACCTCATGTTCAATCTGCTACAAGATGTGGTGAAACGTGGAACTGCTCAAAAAGCAAAAATACTAAATCGCCCTGATATCGGAGGTAAAACCGGAACCACCAGCAGTCATAAAGATACCTGGTTTTGTGGATTAAATGGTGATTACACAGCAAGTATTTGGGTTGGCTTCGATCAGCTTTACAGTCTAAAAACTTACGCTAACAGCTTAGCACTTCCAATTTGGATAGAGATTATGAGAAATTGGCTCAAAGATAAACCGCTATCAATTCCCAATAAACCCGACGATATTATCTCTCTAAAAATATCTGCCATGCCAAAAAATGAAAGAGCACAATATTTTGAGTTATTTGACCAAACCAATCTCAACTTTAAAAATGAACAATCATCACTCATAGAAAAATCCAGTGACCAACTGCCAATCAGCCAAATTTTTTAATGAAATACCGTCTATACATCCCAAACATTGACCCCAATATTGATCAAATACTTGATGCAAACCAATTTCATCATCTGGTGAAAGTACTGCGAATAGAACACCTGGAGCTTATCGAGATACTGAATGGCAAGGGTCATGTCTTTGAGGGGGTTTTTCATCTTGAATCTAAAAAAACTGCAGTCCTAAAAAACATCAAATGCATTAAAACACATGCCATGCCAGAAAAAAAACTAACCCTGATTATTGGTATTACCAAACTCAGCACACTTGATACAATCCTGCAAAAAGCCACAGAAATGGGGGTTTGGACCATACAGCCTGTGTTTTCAGAATTTACGCCCATCAAAAAAAACCTGCTTTACTCAGAGAATAAGCAAGAGCATTGGCAGAAAATTCTTCAATCCAGCCTCATTCAGTCAGCAAATCCATGGCTGCCAGAACTAAAAGACCCCATCAATATTACTGATATTGCTCCAGGATCAGATCTTATGGTACTTCATCCTTATGCCGATCATGTCAGTATGAATGAACTTGAAAATATTCAGCGGATTGCCATTGGTCCTGAGGGAGGGTGGAGTGAAAATGAAATTCTCTTTTATAAAAAATGTGGCAGTAAAATAATATCATTCCCCACTCCGATTATGCGAGCAGAAACATGTGTTATTGCTGGCCTGGCTATTTTACATCTTTAAGAAAAATTTAACCCTATGATAAGTGATAAATTCCATTAATGTGTCCAAATTATCTATTGCTTTTATACTCAACAAAGGCTAACTTCATTTAGCGCGTTGGATCTCAGGATGAACAATAGCGTGAAGGATATGCAGGATGCTCCAAGGGGGCTCAGGCCCCTTCTTTTTTAAGAACTTCAAACACTTTGACCAGATCCCCCATTTGACCTGGTAACATTAAAATCTTTAACGACGTAGCTTCCATATTTTCAGGCTTTGTGCTTTCAAAAATACCTGATTCAATCATATATTGCCTTTGAGTTCTAATGCGATAAGGGCAGTGATCTGAAAGACGCTTGATCAATGCTGAAAAATCAACATGCGCCGTTAAGTCACATGAACCTGGCTTGGCCAACCAATTTGAAATTACCTGATGATAACGAAAAGCCTGCATGGTGCCTGTATGTCGCTCAATGTGATAATATTCATCACACAAATAACCATAATCAATGATCACCCATAAGCATTGCATCCCTGCTTTGATTTGCTGATCAAACCATGCTTGTGCAACTGGAAGAATCTCTGAGGTATAACCATCAGGGTATTGAGAAACATCAAATGGCAATGACATTTCAACATTGGATTTTGACAAAACCAGCTCATCATGTTCAATCCTAACAACCTGCTCGTATGCCTTTCCTCCTTCAACCACAAAACGTTTAAAAGGCAAGGCATCTAAAAACTCATTGGCTAGAATAATGCCTGTAATGGCAGTTGGCTTAGACATAACCTTAACCTGTGCTCGGATATCCTCTGGCAATGTCAATATTTTTTCCATAATATGCTTTTTTTGCCCAGATGATCTTTCAACGCAAACATAAGAGATATTTTTAATACCACGATGATATAAATTCATCATAATCGAATACATGAGGTCGCCTCGTCCAGCTCCCCATTCTGTGATGCCTTTGATCAAAAGATCCTGACTTTCTTTAAGCCAATGACTGACCAAAGAACGTGCCAGCCAATCACCAAGCATCGGCGCAGTAACAAAATGATCTTTAATGTCATGCTCTTTGACATAAAAACCATGCTCCAAATCATAAAGGGCAATATCAACGTATTCGTCAAAGGGTATCATTCCCTTCTGACGAATGCGTTGCTTAATAAATTCAGCGGCTAATGACACAGGTGACCTTATCAATTTTTACCCGACTTTCATAGCAGGGGGGATTTATTTTTGTCACTTTTAATACCCGCACATTCACGTTATTTCTCTCTAATAAAGCCCAAACATCATCGGCTAATGCTTCAACCAAATCATAATCATATGCTTTTACATGAGTTTGTATCAGATGGCCAATAAAAGAATAATCTTGTAATTTATCAAGCGACTTTTGATCTTTTTTACAATCAATTTCTAAGTCCATTAACACAGCCTGTACATGTTTTTTTTCAAACTCGTGAAGCCCCAGTTTTGTCATGACAACCAATTGACCAATCTCTAGCGTTTTCTTCATTTTCTAACCAGTTGAGTTTGACTGATCACATAATAAGCACCACTGTACAAAACAATCACCATCAGCCAAAGGGCCATCATGGCAACGACAGTATCAATTAATACAATATCATAAAACGCGTAACGAAAAAGGCCAATCAAATAGAAAATAGGATTCCACAAAACCACTGGCTGCCAAAAAGCGGGCAGGGCATCAATAGAATAAAACACACCGCCTAAATAAATTAATGGGGTCAGGATAAATGTGGGTACAAATACAGTATGATCAAAACTATTGGCCCAAAGACCATTTAGCAATCCAACAATTGAAAAAAGGGTGGCTGTAAATAACAAAACACATAGCATGAGGGTTGGATGCGCAATATGAATGTTTAAAAAACATTCTGCTACAATAAACACCACACTGCCTGTTAAAAAGCCTCTTAATATACCTCCTGAAATATAGCCCCATAGGATCTCATGATAGGATAGGGGAGAGACAAGAAGCTCTTCGATGCTTTTTTGAAATTTTTCAATGTATACCACAGAGCATACATTTTGATAGCTTTGAATAATAACACTCATTATGACCAGCCCTGGTGCCATAAAATTAATAAATGGCAATTCAGACATAGTCCCCACTTTACTGCCGATAATGCTGCCAAAGATAATAAAATATAGCGCTGAAGTCATTGCAGGTGGAACCAATGTTTGTTGCCAAAGACGAAAAATTCGACTTGTCTCACGACGAATCAATGTCATAAAACCAATCATCACACCCCCTGCACATCTGCCAAAAAATAACGCTCCAATCGATTGGTTTTCATATTCACATGATCTACTTCATAACCTTGCCCAATCAAATAAGCCAATAATGAATGCAATGAACGATCAACCAATATATGTAAAACCTTACCATAAACAGCCTCAACCTCAACACCTGGAAGATCAATTCTATTGTGAGTAAAGGGCCGATTTAACGTCAGTGCGTACTGAGTCGCACTTAGCATTTCTTGAATGACATTGATACTGCCCACACGCACAATACGCCCCTTGTGCAAAATAGCCACTTTTTGGCACAAATACTCAATTTCTTCCATGTAATGACTTGTTAGAATGATACTCATGCCATCTTGATTTAGGGCCCCTAACAAATCCCATATCTCCCGACGCAAATCAACATCAACACCAGCAGTTGGCTCATCTAAAAACAAAAGCTGAGGACTATGCATTAAAGCCCTTGCAATCATAACTCGACGCTTCATTCCACCTGATAAAAATCGAATCTGCGTATTGATCTTATTGGATAACTTTACACGCTCCAGCACATATACCAGTCGATCTGCTGCAACCTTGTGATGAATGCCATAATAACCTGCATAGTTCATCAAAACTTCTTTCACAGTCAGGAAAACATTAAAATTAAATTCCTGAGGCACCAAGCCAACCATCGACTTAACCTTGGCCATATCCGTGTCCATATCAACACCCATAACCTTAATTTGGCCTGATGTTTTTCTAATTAAGTTATTTACAATCCCAATCAAAGTAGTCTTGCCTGCTCCATTTAATCCTAAAAGTGAAAAGAACTCGCCTTTATCCACTGAAAAAGAAACATCAGACAGGGCCTCAGTTTTATCATGATATACTTTTTTAAGATGCAGTATCTCAAGTGCTTTCATTACTATTCCTTGTCAATAAAAATGGAATGGCTGTGAATATCATCACACCCAAGCATAAAATTAATGTGTAATGCTGCTCTTTTGTAATCTCTAAAATTCCAGGGGCCATAAAACCAAGGAAAATAACCAATATTGACACCGCTGAACCTGTCACACATACAGTCAAAAGCCCTCTCTTGCCTCCCGGTACTTGATAGGTGGCCTTGTTAGGAAAAAGTCGGCGCAAAACCCAAACGCTTATAAACATCAGCACATAAATCACAAGTGCCAATTGAGTTGTAATTGCATTTAACATGCTATAAATGATTTCAAGTGGATAGATCAAAATACCAAACCCAAGCACCACAACCATCAAATATTGAACCCATAAAATACGCTCAGGTACATCATGTTGGTTGGTTTTTGCAAACCATGCAGGAATCACACCATCTTGCGCTGCAACCATCATCCCTTTACTGGGCCCAATAATCCAAGTTGCAATATTGGCGATTCCTCCCCATAAAACCAGAAAAACAAACACCGGCTTTAAAAAATTTAAATCAAGCTCTACCAACACAAAATCAAAGAACATCACAATACCAGAAATAATATTCACCTGCTGTTGAGGTAAAACAATTGCAATGGATAATGAGGCCAGCAACATCGTTGAAATAATAACAACTGTTGAAATAAAAATTGCACGAGGATATGTCTTTTGTGGATCATCCACATCATTAGCGTGAATTGCTGACATCTCAATACCAATCAACCCGAAAATAATCGGAACCAGAAATGGCAGGATATTATTTTGCTGACTACTTGGAATCATGTTCTGTAGTGTGAAATCAATATGAGAGCCCTTTCCCGTGATTAACCAATAAGCACCGCACATAATCACCACACTCAGCGGCAAAAGAGTTCCTAAGACGGCACCAGAGGCACTCACCAGACCTGAAAAACGCATCCCAAATCGATTAAGAAAAGTACAAAAAAAGAAAAGGGCGCTGCTGAATAAAAATACCCTGGCAGGATGCTCAAGCCATGTTGGATCCAGCCATTGCCAAAACATCGCTGTGATATAAATCATCTGAGATGGATACCAAACCACATTATAGATCCACATAATCCAAATCACAAAAAACGCCCAGCGCTTACCCAAAGCCTCACGCACCCACACATAAATTCCACCTTTACTGGGCCATCCTGTTGCACATTCAGCAGAAACCAATGCGACTGGAATAAAAAATAAAACCGCTGCTAAAACATAGTAGCTCACCAAAGACAATCCAAATTGAGCCCCAAAAGTTAAAGACTTAAGATTATCGATTGCCACAACATTAATCATAACCAGTGAAAACAGACTAAGGGCTTTTTTATCGCTCATTGCGCACCTCTCCTAAAACATCAAACAGAGCAATTGGACCTGATTGCTGAAGATGTAACGCCCCTAATAAACCCTCTGACACAAACATCACAATACTTGATCCAAAATTAAAACAGCCTATTTCATCACCTTGTTTTAACTCTTGACCATTGGGATAGGAAACCAAATCAACACTACCTACGATCATCGCCCCTACAAAAACCATGATCACAGTCTGGCCTGTATTTGTACGATATCGACAAGCAACACGTTCATTTTCAGACAATAAATTTGGAATGGATTTAAACAATTTAGGATTAACACTGCGAAGTCGACCATGAAATTGGCGAACACCATCGACAACAAGTCCGTTTGCAGGACAATGAAAGCGATGATAATCTTTGGGAGATAAATATAAGGAAAAAAAATACCCCTGCTGCACATCCTGTAACCAATCTTCTCCAATGAGTTCTTTGGGACAAAATCCTCTCCCTTTTATTTTCAAGGACTTATCTGACTTAGAATAATCCAGTCGACCCCAGTCAGAAACAAAACCATCACAGGGGCTAATTAAACAATTCTGATCTGGTTTTTTTCGTTGAGTTAAATCGATCTGCCTTGTAAATAAAGACATCAATGTACGGTAGGCATGCCAAGGCTTTGCCTCAGACTCGTTCACAGAATAAAAACGAACATATGCCAAAATAATCAGTGGAGTAACCAAAGGAATGTGATATTTTGCAAAAAAATACACTAGAACCGTTAGTAATTTTTCAAACAGTTTTCCAAACATTCAAATTTTCTCTTTCTGTAAAGACATCATATCATAAATTCCAATTTTGATAAGTGATATTTGACTTGCAGAATTTGATTTTAAACGCATAATACCAGGTAAGGAGTGCTAGTGTTCATGAAAATTTTCCTAGTGGGCGGAGCTGTCAGAGATGAGCTGATGGGTCTTGACATCACTGACCGTGATTTTGTTGTTACCGGATCAACCGTCAATGAAATGTTAGCACTTGGCTTTTCTCAAGTTGGTAAAGATTTTCCGGTATTTTTACACCCCCAAACCAATGAAGAATATGCCCTGGCGCGCAAAGAGCGAAAAACGGCTCCTGGTCATGATGGATTTCATTTTGATTTCAGCCCAAAGACAACGCTTGAGGATGATTTAATCCGCAGAGACCTCACAATCAATGCTATCGCAAAAGACGAGCATGGACATTATATAGATCCATATGGCGGCAGGATGGATATTCAAAAAAAGTGCCTACGTCACGTATCACCGGCATTTCGCGAGGACCCGCTTCGGGTATTACGTGTATGCCGATTTCAAGCCAAATTCCCTGACTTTATTATTGCAGATGATACTTTGAACATCATGCGTGAAATGATTCATGATACTGACTTTAAAACACTCTCACATCACAGACTATGGCAAGAACTGTATAAAGCTTTAAATTACCAAAATCCTCATATTTTCTTTAAAGTTCTTTTTGATCTGCATTGGATTCCACAGCCAATTTTCCAAGCAATCAATATTTATCAATTTAAAAAAGAAACCCACTCACTTTCAAAATTAGCCCTCATGATCACAAACCAGGAGGCACTCAACTGGATTCATCATGCTTTTCATTTACCCAATGATTTTCTTCTTATTATTGAACAAACGCTTAAACACCATGCCCTTTTGTCTGGAAAATATGATTCCCAATCAATCCTGACCCTGCTTCAAGATCTTAAAGCTTTTTCAGACCCCAAATGGATTTGTGTTTTTGGCGAAATAGCTGTCTATAAAAATCAGCCAAACCTACAAGCTATATTAGAAAGTGCTTTAAGGGCCGCAAAAACCATCAGTGCCAAAAACTTCCCACAGACGAGCCCAGGCCCTTTACTCGGACAAAAAATTAAAATGGCCAGAATTCAGGCGATTGACACTCTTTTATAATTAAGCGCTGGTTCTAAAATAGATCACATCGCCATCTTGAACAATATAATCCTTGCCCTCAAGCCGCCATGTGCCCTGTTCTTTTGCGCCTGACTCACCACCGGCTGCTTCATAATCCTTAAAAGCAATAATTTCTGCACGAATGAAATGTTTTTCAAAATCAGTATGAATTACACTGGCCGCCATCGGAGCAGAGTAGCCTGATTTAATCGTCCAGGCACGCACTTCCTGTACACCTGCAGTAAAATAGGTTTGTAAACCCAGCAGCTTATAACTGGCACGAATGACACGATATAAACCCGGCTCCTGCATACCAAACTCATCCAGAAGCTCTTTTTTTTCTTTTAAATCAAGGCCAACCAGCTCAGATTCCATTTTAGCACAGATTTCAAGGCATGGGCGTCCTTGTGATTTGGCAAAAGCTCTCAGCTTTTGCACATGTGGATGGTCACAATCAGAGGGATCTGCCATATTTCCCACATATAAAACCGGTTTAACAGAAAGTAAATGTAATTCACTGGCAACTGCCAATAAATCATCAGGCCAAGATACCGCACTTGTCTCGTCTCCCAAAAGTACCAAAATGGCTTCAAGCTGCGTCTTTTTTTCCGCTTCAGCCTTATTACCGGACTTTGCAAACTTTTTAACTTTCTCAATCGCTTTTTCCACACATTGCATATCAGCCAATCGAAGCTCCATTTCAATGGTCTTAATATCCCTAACCGGATCAACCGAGCCATCGACATGGGTCACATTTTCATCATCAAAACACCGCACAACATGTAAAATGGCCTGCACCTCACGAATATGACCCAAAAATTTATTTCCAAGCCCCTCTCCTTCAGACGCACCCGCCACTAAACCCGCAATGTCTAAAAAGCTCATCTGAGCTGGAATAACACGGTGCGGTTTCACAATTTCTTTCAAAACATCCAGCCGATAATCAGGTACCTCAACCACACCCAAATTAGGATCGATGGTGCAAAAAGGATAGTTGTGTGCTTCAACACCAGACTCTGTCAATGCATTAAAGAATGTTGATTTTCCCACATTGGGAAGACCTACAAGACCGCATTTTAAGCTCATTAGTATTCCAAAATATTATTAGCGAAAGTCTAACATAAAATGATTTATTGATTCCACTTATTCATCAGCTTTATAAAATCCCCGCTGAGTATCATCGGCGCATCATCAACCAATAATTGAATGGCACGATCAATTGCGGTTTTCTCTGCTGACTGGGGAGCCGATAAAACATAAGAAGAAATATCACAGCCATCTTTAGGACGGCCAATCCCGATTCTAATCCTCATGAAATTCTCACCCATATGAGAAATAATATTTTTTACACCATTATGACCGGCAGATCCACCGCCTTGTTTGAAATGAATTACCCCGGGACTAAAACTCATCTCATCATAAACCACAACCAACTCAGACATGGAAAGCTTGTAGAAAGTCATAATCTTCTGAATGCTCTGTCCGGATTGATTCATGAAATTAATGCTTTTTAAAAAATAATGACCATCCCACTTAACCACAAATGCCTCAAATTTTTTCTCAAACTGCCAGTTTCCACCCAAGCGCCGCATCCACTCATCTAGCATCCAAAAACCGGCATTATGACGCATCTTCCCGTAAGATTCGGGAGGATTACCAAGACCAACAATTAACATGCATACATCTCGCTAAGGGACTGATGGCGATAAATGCGATCAATCGCCTTGGCCAGCAAAGGTGCCAGAGTTAATACCCTAATTTTTGAGCCTGGTTTGCTAATAATACTATCACTTACAAATAGGCAAGTTAACTTAGATTGTTCAATTAACTGATGAGCGTCACCAGACAAAACTGGGTGAGTACAGTAGGCACTAACCTTAATTGCACCTTGATCAATTAATAAATCAGCTGCTTTTGCCAAAGTTCTGCCAGTATCCACCATGTCATCAATAATCAAACAATGCTTGCCACGCACATCACCAACCAACTGCATGGAAGCAACTTGATTGGCTGTGGATCTACGTTTATCAACAACAGCAAGGTCACAACACAAACGCTTAGCCACAGCTTGAGCTCTTTCAACACCTCCCACATCAGGAGAAACAATCAGAAGACTATCGTGATGCTGAAAGTTTTGATACTCCTGGATGATCAAAGACGAGGAATGAATATTTTCAACCGGAATATGAAAAAATCCCTGGATTTGATCTGAATGTAAATCCACTGTGACAATTCGATCAAAACCTGCACTTTGTAGCAAGTCAGCAACCAATCTTGCAGATATTGGTACCCGTTTTGAACGTACTCGACGATCCTGCCGAGCATATCCAAAGTAAGGAATAACCGCTGTTATTGATTTAGCAGACGCCAAGCGCATTGCATCTGCCGCAAGCAATATCTTCATCAAATTATCATTCACCGGAGCAGAAATTGACTGAACGATATACACATCCTCACCACGCACAGTCTCATTAACCTGTAAATTAATCTCCCCATCAGAAAACTGACCTACTGATAAATCTGACAAAGAGCACCCAAGGTGTTCACACAACAGTTGTGCAAATTCAGCATGATCGCTTGTTGTGAAAATTTTCATATCCACTCCCTAACTCAAACCTTTAATCTATCTGATTTTCTAAATATGCACAACCAATCAAAAAGCAAAAAAATACAAGGAAAACTGTAATAAAACCATATTTTTAAGCAGGAAATGATCCCTCTATTGATGCATGAATTAAAAACCACCATCAATATCTCCACACCCAAAAGATTGTCCGGCATTGATCAATGGCTGATTGGCTAAGCCATAACACCAGAGTATTGCTAAAATGAAGATATCAACATCAAAACTAAATCTTGCTGAAAAATAAAAATCTAGAAAGAAGGGATTGGCTGGGGTGCCTGGATTCGAACCAGGGGTCAAGGGATCAAAACCCTATGCCTTACCGCTTGGCCACACCCCAACGCAGGATTAATATCTCACAAAAAAGCGGTTTATGTCAATACACCAATCACATTTGTGGACTGAGAGAAAATTTATGTTATTCTAAACCAAAGGGGAGCTTATGTGAAAACAATTCTCATCATTTCAAATGGACTGGGTGAAGATAGCATTGGTGTACAAGTTGCCAAAGCCCTAAAGCCTCACGCTAATATTTTAGCCATGCCCATGGTCGGACAGGGCCTGGCTTACCAAGCACATCATATCAAATTATACTGCCCAAGCAGCCTGCCACCGCATGCTGGTAACCGCAACTATCAAAATACATTGATCGATGATATCAAAGCGGGCGCTCTATCAAGCTTACTTCAACAGCGACGTGCACTAAAAAAAATCAAAGACATGCAGGTGCTCGTTATCGGTGATACATTCCCACTTGTAATCGCTTATCTGGCTGGCCTTAAAAACATTCTATTTCTGGATGTCTATAAATCGCATCACATCAGCACCTATGCAAAACCAGAGCTATGGTTTTTAAAAAGAACCACTCAGACAGTATATACCCGCGACCATGTTTTAAAAGAAACTCTGATTAAAAACAACATCAACGCTGCCTGCTATGGCAACATTCTTCTGGATGGTCTAACTGAACATGCTGATGATGATCTTGAGATTATTCAAAACAGTATTTTACTACTGCCTGGAAGCCGTGCTGACAAAGTTTACTCAAATTTATCCATGATTTTAGATGCGATTACTAATTCTATAAACCCAAACCCAGCCAATATTTATATTGCTAAAGCACCCGGTCTTGATTTTAAGAGCATATATCGGCAATTCTCATTTAGAATCACAGAGACCCAGGGCTTAATTAAACAAGCACTTTTAGCATCCTCCTTTGTCATTAGTGCAGCTGGGACTTCACAGCAACAGGCCATTAGCATGGGGATACCTGTTATCGGCGTAATGACCGATGACGTTAGGCCAGCGAGAAAGATATTAATTCAAAAACTCAACGGACCGCTGTTTTTTGAAGCCAATGACTCCAAATCCATTACTGCACAAATTAATCACCTAACTCAAAACCCACCAACCTCTGAACTAATAGAAAGGGGAAAGCAGCATCTTGGTGAGCCCGGTGCACTTAAAGTTATCACGGGAGACATTATTAAAACCCTGCAAACAAAGCAGCACTCCACATAAGATATAATTATTCAATCAACACCCAGATCCCTATCCACATTTTATTTTCAACATGATCGCCTCCAAACAACAAGTGAAAAAGGGGTGTCCACCAAGAGACATTGCTATCTTTTTGTGCATAATTAAACACAAATCCATGCAAAAGCATCATTTTTCCAATATTCACCACTACTGAAGACTCGAACTTATCAACCTTCTCAACAAATGATCTGGATGACTGAATGGGCACATGTGTGGATAGTTTCACGTGAAACAAAAGCTGCTCCAACGTCAAGGCTTCAATATTCGTCTGGATCTGAAACTCAGATAAGACTTTATTTTTATCATGTGGAATGCTCAACTCACCTGACCACTTGCTTTGCCCTGGAACCATGACAGAAAAACTTGGATGCGCAAGCATACTGACTTTTTGATTTACTTTTCCAGAAAACTGCTGAAGCAGCGCACTCACAACTTTGACATAGTCAGCGCCCTTTTTACGGTAGGCTTCACTAAATATTGACTCTATCATTGTTTTAAAACCATAGTAACTGGCATCATCAACTGAGAAGATGAAATATGATAATCTCCTGGCATCTACAGGAACGTCAGCCTCTTTTAGAGCTTTAATGGCCATGGTGGAGAATTCTTTTTTATAAGCTATGGTTCCGGTTGATATTTCAATCAACCCTATCTTTTGGGCCAACGATTTTGAAATTCTTTCCAGAACCACCTGGCTTGATATTTTCGGATAGTAATAACCATAAGAACTAGAGCCCATGCTTACATCAAGGCGATCTTGCTGTGAAGTGATTTGAAAATTGAACTGACTGGAAAGATGTGAATAGATATCTGAACAATTTTGCTTTAAAAAACTAACACTGACTTTTGGCCAATCTCCCTCTTTAATTGATGCATTTAATTGACATTCGTTAGAAATAGCAAATAAGATCTCATCAAGTGGCGCCCTTTTTGCGCTGAGTGATACCTTGTTTTGATATATCTGAATATCGATAGGGTTGCTTTTGGATAAGATCTGGCCGTAAAACAAAATCACGAGCCAAATGAACTTCCCAAATTGTATCCTCTTTTTTGAAATATGCATATGTTATGTCCTGCTTTAAACTTTGCATCAAACATTGCTGTAATTGTGATGCCTTAATTCGAAACACAATGTGTTGATATATCCCATCCTGAATGCGCTCATCAATTCCCATGGGCTCATGGCATGCCTCAATACGATCTAAAGCCAGCAGGGGTTCTAATGCTTGATGGCGCTTGACATGAACCAGTATGATTACCCATAAGATCACAGATATGATCCAGATCATTGCATCTAACCATCCAGTGAAAACGATTGTCCTTATTTTCTTGAAATACATAACACCTCTCTGCCATTTTTGACAAAGATTGGCTACAAAGACGATCATTGGCAGCTTCTCCAGCAATAAGCAGGTTTGATCCATTGATTCGTATCTGATTCAAAGCGCATTGTGAATTTAAAAAAAAAGCGGGTACTGTTCAAGCTCATGGGCAATAAGACTTGACCTTTTTGCAGGCAAAATCCACTGACTGGTATCCAAATACAAAAAAACACACTGTAAAAATGTGAAAATAAAAACATAGATAGTCATAGGCCGAACATGAATCATGTTGGCAATTATAAATTGGCTTTTTAATTTTTCGATACCGCTAAACAAGCTCTCTTTTCAGCCAAACCAATAAAATTGAAATGGCAGCAGGAGTAACCCCACTGATTCTTGATGCCTGACCAATGCTATGTGGTCGAGCCGCTTTCAGTTTCTGCCTTACTTCATTAGATAAACCAGCAACTTCGTCATAATCAAAGTCAGCTGGGATAATCTGATGCTCTTTTTCTTCAAGACGGCTGGCTTCCTCTATCTGACGTGCAATATAGCCTGCGTATTTCACCTGCACCTCAACCTGATATAGCACATCCAGATCATGATTTTCAAAAAATTGGGCAAAATCTAAGACTTTGATCTCTGGCCTTTTTAAGAGCTGTAAAAGCTGAACCTCTTTGTCAAGTACAACTCCGAGACTGGCAAGATGCTTGCCCATTAAACCATCTGGTTGTACACAAATACCGGAAATATGCTTAATGAGCTGATCTTTTTGACTCATGCGCGCATTCATTAACTGTACATGTGCATCAGTTAACATACCGAGTTGTTTTGCAATTGGATACAAACGCTCATGTGCGTTATCTTGTCTGAGCAATAACCGAAACTCGGCTCTTGAGGTAAACATCCGATATGGCTCGATAGTTCCTTTTGTTACCAAATCATCGATCAGAACCCCAATATAAGCTTGATCTCGCCGCAGGATACACTCATGGCCACTGGCATTGATACCAGCCATCAACCCTTGACCCGCGGCCTCTTCATAGCCAGTAGTGCCATTAATTTGACCTGCCAGAAAAAGTCCATGAATAAACTTTGATTCAAGAGTGGGTTTTAAATCCCTTGGATCAAAATAATCATACTCAATGGCATAGGCAGCTCTTGTGAGCCAAGCATTTTCAAGACCAGGAATCGAGCGTATAAATTCTACTTGAACATCAAACGGCAGGCTAGTTGAAATGCCATTTGGATAAAACTCATTAACCGACAGACCTTCGGGCTCAAGAAAAATTTGATGTTGCTCCCTTTGAGAAAACTTGACAATCTTGTCCTCAATCGAGGGGCAATATCTTGGGCCAACTCCTTGAATCAAGCCAGAATACATGGCTGATTTTGAAATATTATCTTGTATAATCCTTTTTGTCTTTGCAGTCGTATGAGTAATATAGCAATGCACCTGCTCTGGAGGCTGATTGGGTGCAAACAGCGAAAATCGATCACAATGCTCTGAGCTTCCTTGTTTTTCAAGTTGAGAAAAATCGATCGATCGTCCACAGATTCGTGCTGGTGTGCCTGTTTTTAATCGACCATATCGCAAAGGCAATGCCCTTAACATTTGTGACAATGAAGTCGATGCGCTTTGTGCTGCACGACCACCTGATTGAGAATAATCACCAATCAGAATCTTACCCGAGAGAAATGTGCCTACTGTCAAAATAATGCTGTTGGCAAAAAACATTTGTTTGGTTTTAGTCACAATACCCACAGCCCTATTACCCTCTAATAGCACCTCATCGACAGGACTTTGAAACAAAAATAAGTTGGGTTGTTCATCAAGTATGGATCGAACAGCTTTACGATAAAGCTGACGATCTGATTGAACACGAGTAGCTCGAACTGCAGGACCCTTACTTTCATTTAGGGTGCGATAATGAATGGCTGACATATCAGCGGCACGACCCATGAGCCCACCCATGGCATCAATTTCTTTAACAATATGACCTTTACCAATGCCACCTATTGCAGGATTACAGGACATCATACCAATATCATCAATAGCATGTGTTATTAGCAGTGTCTTCTTATTTAACCGCGAAGCAGCATAAGCGGCCTCCGCTCCAGCATGGCCCGCACCTACTACAATTACATCGAAATTATTCATGATTTTAGTTGGCTCATTTTTTCATTATTCTATCTGAATAAAACAGAAGTTTCTATCTATTTGTCAATAGCTTGTCATTTTTAAGGAACAGCATCATTTTACTTTGTCTGATTTGAGTGATCTTTTAAGTTCACATCATCATAAGATGCGACACATTTTTAAATAAAGCCGCAAACACTGTCAAAAATCATCCTAACATCCAGCATAAATATACTTAAAATGAGCCTAGATGGGTTTTTAATCAAATGACTATTTGAACTTTGACTGTATTTCAAATTCATCACCCAAAGACGCACAGGCAGGCATAAAGCGAGATGCCTTGCTTTTGAACATTCCATGTAAACTAATGGTCAAACCTTTTTTCTTACAAACACGAACTAATTCATGCACGGGTTGAGGTAACTTGTCAAATTCAGATGCTTTCTTTTTAATCAAATCAATCAAACTGTTCATCTCAACCTGATGAGTTGAAAGTACTCTTAACTCTCCATATGGATTATTATCAGCCGCACCCTGATCATTTTTCAAACCACTATTGACCAATAAAACAAGTGTTATCATCCTTGAGAAACAAAGATCAATAGCCGACAAAATCTCTGTTAGACACGCACTGGTGATATCAAGCACAACAACCCTTTTAAGGTGATGGGACATCGCATCAATTTTAGAAACCAATGATGGATTATTGATATGTTCAGCATTAACATGATTTAAATCAAAATAAAGCAACTCAACGTCCGGCATTCGATGGCATTCTGCATCAACATCAATAAAAGTCAGTGCTTGATCAACTTCATAATACATTTGACTTGTATCTGCCTTATATCGAACACGGGCACCCTTTTCAATGACCTGCTGAGCCAATATGCCCAAATGCGATAGAACAATCGCCTTCATGCCTGAGCAGACTCGTAGTTTTTTATGATAAATAGTATTTGAATTGTTTAATAGGTGCTTAGCCTCAAAAGAAGCCAGCTCAAATTCCGAGTCTGACCCATAGTCAGGCTCTGACTTTATTAATTTTGAACTTTTTGCCTGTCTGAAAAAATAATTACGAACCCGCTCTAGCTGACCATAAATAGCAAAAACTGGTAACCCTGCATCAAAAGCACTAAAAGCAATTTTCATAATGCGATGAAAATCAATATCTTGATCAAAATATTTCTGGAAGGAAAGAGACGAAAAACATCTTTTTCCAGTTTTCTCAAAGGATTGATACACACTTCTGATATTCAAAGAAACCAAATCACCCTCATACCTTAAGGAGGAAACCATGGTATGTATGGCTTTTTCTAAGGGCTCTGTGACATTGCCTTCAAATTGTTTCATCAATAAATTAATCAACCAATCCTCATAACCATTAACTCGAAAACAATTAAAAAGCACAGACATTCCCTTGCTGTCTGCACTTGATGACAGCAGCTGCCAAAGTGTTTTTCCACTCAGATCAACAAACCTGTGATTTGACCATCCTTTCACTGTTGCTCGTTTATTTTTTTCCCTAAATGCCTTATAAAACTCATCGATTTCCTCCGGGGACAAATTTTCTTTGCGATGAAACTTTTTATAAACCAACAGTTCTTTTAGGCTATGCAGCTGATGATGTCCCTTTTGATCAATCGAACCCACCATCTTAGCCAAATTGTATTGACAAATCGCATCTTGATTTCTTACTTCATAAATCGTCTTACTTTGGATAAACTCTCTTAACACCTCCTTCATCTGGATCAAAACAGCGACCATTAAATTGAGATACTCCTTTGGCACCAGTCCAATATTGATTCGAAAAGAAGCGCCGGTTTCACTCACACTTGGCAAATAATGGCCAAAACTAGAACGCAAAACAATCTCTATGGGTATACCGGCTATCTCTGAGCGAATATTCATCAAAGCAACAAAAACACACATCAATAAACGACTGAGCATCTTAGGTCTGAGTTTCCAATAAGATAAATCAAGGTCATTATGCATACCCAGGGACTGAACAAAAGCAATGCTATCAATCATAAGACAGGGGTACTCATTACTAATAAAAGCAAAACCTCCTGCGGTTCTTGAACTTACCCAATCAAATACAACTCTGGCCATCATTTTTTGATAAATTAAAACCTCATCTCTAACATTAATATGACCTTCCTTAATAAGATGATTCTGAATAAGCCTATCTTGATACTCTTTAATTGTGAATGGAGATTTATAGCCACCAACGTGCGAGCTCACAGCAATATGCTTATCATCCTTGATATAATCCCCTAAAAACTTCGCACCTTTTCTGCTTCCCGCTTTTTTGAAAAATCGATTTCCTTCGCTTCGATGATAAGATGCCCAATACTGTGGGCTTTTCATTAAAAATGCTGTGGTGCCTATGTATCTTGCGCAGTATTCAGAACGAGGAAAGCAAAATTCATCATCGATTAGATTTTTTTCACCAAAAAGTCTTACCGTTTTTTTTTCTTGATATTCTAATAAATCCGCAACTTTTTCATCATTCAAACCAAGATCTAACAATTGGTGATTAATTTTTGCAAGGGTTATCAGGTCTGTGGATAAACTTCTGTCAATAAAACCCTTTATCGCTGCTTTTTGACTTAAATGGTAGGATTTATCTACACCTTTAGAGCAAACCTTTATCTCAAAAGTCTTATCCTGCTTGATCATCAATTATTTACCAATGCAAAATGTTGAAAAAATCATGCCCAAAAGATCATCAGAGCTAACCGTTCCCAATATTTGATCCAGCTCAAGCTGAACCAACCTTAACTCTTGTGCTTGTATCTCAATCATTGGCTGTTTTTCTGCTTGCTCAATATGTAAAATGGATCTTTCCAAAGCCTCAACATGGCGGGCTCTTGCAATAAAAGTATCAGCTTCAGGGGCTGAATCAAGGGTTAACTGCTTTAAACGCATTTCAAGCTCATTAAGCCCCTCTTTTGTTTTTGTTGATAGACAGATCTCTTTTGAATCCACCACCACATGAGCTAATAAATCTTTTTTATTATAAATAATGGTATAACTGCTCAGTTTATTTTCAGCAACAATGGTTTCTGCCTGAACTTTTGCATCTGGTTTAGAGCCATCTACCATCACAAGCACATGGTTGGCTTTGGCCATCACATCCTTGGTTTTTTCAATCCCTATTTTCTCAACAACATTATTGGTTGATCGTAAACCGGCAGTATCTAACAATGTTAAGCAAATTCCATTAAAATGAACGCGCTCCTTTATCACATCTCGAGTTGTCCCCTCAATATCTGTTACAATCGCACTGTCTTCTTGAGTTAAAATGTTTAATAAAGAAGATTTACCGGCATTGGCTGGACCCACAATTGCAATAACCAAACCCTGACGCAGCTTGAGTCCTTTCTGGGCTTGTCCAAGCAATTTCCTAAGAAGTGATTTGATGTCAGCTAACAAGACAATGATTTGATTTTGTTCAGTGGGTGAAATGTCCTCATCAGAAAAATCAATCAGTGCCTCTATTTGAACCCGAACATTATTTAATTGCCGTTGTATATCTCGAACCTGATGAGAAAACATCCCACTTAAAGACTGTGCTGCTGATTTCAACTCCTGCTCACTGGATGCTGCAATCAAATCAGCAACCGCTTCAGCTTGAACCAAATCAACTTTTCCATTGAGAAATGCCCGCTGCATAAACTCACCTGGTTTTGCCAATGATCCACCCATTGCTTGGATCTTCATAATAAGCATGTTGGTGAGGATTGTATTTCCATGAGTGTGAATTTCAACCACGTCCTCGCCGGTTGAGGACCGAGGGCCAGGAAAATATATGACAATACACTGATCAACCAATTGATGATTTTCCTTCCACCAAACAAAAGTTGCTTTGCGAGGCTCAAAATCAGTTTTACCAAAAATTTGACCTATGATCTCAAGAGATTTTGAGCCACTCACTCTCGTAATTGCAATGCCTGAATGACCTGATGCTGTGGCTCTTGCAACAATGGTCGTCTGTGACATATTATCGACGCGCTTTTATTCGATTGCTTGTAAAATGCTGCTGAATAACCCCAAGTACTGTGGATGTGAAAATATACAATGACACACCTGCAGGCATTGACATCGAAAATAATACCAAAACAACTGGAAATATCATTTTCATACTCTCTTGAGTTGGGTCTGAAGAAGATGGGGTCATTTTAACCTGAAAATAAATTGCCAGGCCTAAAAGAATTGGCATGATATAATAAGGATCTGTTGCAGATAAATCATTGATCCATAAAAACGCCTGATGCCTTAGCTGAACCGCCTCCATCACAACATTATAGGTCGCAATATAAAAAGGAATTTGAATTAGCATGGGCAAACATCCACCAAATGGATTTACTTTTTCACGTTTGTATAATGCCAGGATCGAGGCATTTTTTGCCTCAGGGTCATTCGCATACTGTTGATTAATTGCCTCAATTTGAGGAGCAATCTTCTTCATGCGCTCAATTGATTCATTTCCTGATTCTTGCAGCTTAAAAAACAACAGCCGAATGACTGTGGTTGTCAACACAATGGTTAAACCCCAGTTGTGAACAAATGCATTAATGTGATCCATAAGAAAGAAAATACCGATTGCAATAAACCATAAAAATCCATAATCCACCGTTTTATCCAAGCCTTGGCTGATTTCAGATAAGGTGCTTCTGATCTCTGGTCCTGCGTATACAACTGAATTAAATTGTGCCTCTTCATTGGGGGCTAATGTTTGAGGTGATGCAATTAGCTGTAATTTCATTTGCTCAACAAAATTTGTTTTTGACTCCGGTGAAAAACCTGACTTCCATTGACTGACCAGGTCATATGACTGACCCTTGGGAGGAACAATGGCGCCTAAAAAATAACGCTTTTGAATAGCAAGCCAGCTGTCCTTTACCCGTTTATTGATACCGTTTTTTGCAATTTCATCGTAAGTTAGCTTACTGTAAGGTGCCTCCTTGGAGTAATAAGCCACCCCCATATAGGTATTAAAACCCAACATTCCACTTTTTGAAGCACTAGCAGCATCCCCTGCAATAAAATCACTGGGATCTGGTTTTTTCATTTTACCTGTTAGAGCAGTCACTTGAAACGCTGTAAAATCAACATAACCTCGACCATACCAGTTTTTCAAACCGATGTTTTTAACAGATGAATCAATTTTGATTTGATAATCCGGAGTTAGGGTGAATGTTTTTTGATAAATCACATCATCATGATTGGCTTCCATGATTAATTTACTGGTATCTGAATGCTTAATCTGATATAGGAGCTGAGCATCACCACTAAAACCAGAAGATGCATAAAACGGGTGCTGCTTGTTTTTTGAAAAAACATGTACTTTTTCTGAGGAGCCTTTTGTTAAAGCGTATTGATTTAAATTACTCTCAACTATTTTGCCCCCAAGTCGATCAATATAAACCGTAAGGTCGTTATTGGCCAATTTGACAATAAATGAATCATTGAGGGGCACTGGCAGATCAACTGTTGAAGATATGATGCCGTTACTTATATCAGTTTTCGTATTTTGATGAAATTCTTGCCATGCAGAAACCAAAAACCAGGAAATCATACCAAGGGCAATATAAATGAGTATTTTTCTAGAATTCATACAAAACCTTTTTTAAAGCACCTAATCTTACCACACACTTAAATACTTGTCAGCAACCAAAAGAATCTTGATACACTGATTAACAACATGATTATTTAAATTAAAATATTAGTATTAATAATGGTCTGTGAAAAATGGGAATACTTACTTAAATGATTAAATAAACAACAGCTTATGTGAATTTTTCTTGTGCATAAGTTTGTGTTTAATTAAGGCTGTTTTTTTTGTAATTATTTCATCCACCACGCATGCATCCAGATGCTCACAGATTTTACACATGTTTTTTCAAGCATCAGAAAATGTTTTTTTATGATTGGCTATGATTTTTTGAAACAAAGAAACCGAAAGAGGCCGAATTTCTTCAAGGGAGGGGAGGGATTTAAAAAAAATAATGGCATTGTGATGCATTAAGCCAAGTGGTCTTAATTCACGATAAGTGTTTAAAACAATTCGTTTAATTCTATTTCTTTTGACAGCTTGTTTGATTTGCTTTTTCTTGATAAAAATCAAAACCCCACCAAAATGAGCAGGAAAATACTTAACTACCATACCATTTTTTTGATGGGACTTCCCCTTATTTAGGGTCATTTTGATAGTGCTTTTATCTTTTAAAGTAAAGCACCGTTTTATGCTCATGCAGTTAAGCGCTTGCGTCCTCTGCGACGTCGGGCGTTAACCACAGCCCTACCACCAGCTGTTTTCATTCTTGCACGAAAACCGTGGGTTCTTTTGCGCTTTAAATTACTTGGTTGAAAAGTTCTTTTCACAACTTATCCTATTTTAAATCAGAATTTTAAATTTAACGAGTTTTATGAAAAAGTCAATGCCTTAAGGGCTTTTTTCTGGTTTTTTTATTATTGCAAGATAACCACCGAATTGGTTTTCCATCCAAAAAGTGATACCGTATTTTGATTTCATAGAAACCTTGACAGGCTTTATGTCTTGTATATATTTTGAAAAAAATTCAATAACTTCATCATTTTCTTCTGAAAATATAGAGCATGTGCTATAAAAAATAAAACCACCTGGTTTTAGCATTTGCCAAGCATGAGCAAGAAGTTTTTTTTGTAGCATTTGATGAGAGATCAGTGTTTGTTTGCTTACTTGATATTTAATTTCAGGATGCTTGCCAATGACTCCAGATCCAGAGCAAGGTGCATCAATCCAGATAAAACAAGGTTTTTCTTTAGGGCCAGAGAATTTCAAAAAATCCATGCAAATGATGTCTATATTTCCCCCCTGGCAGCGGCTGATGTTTTGCTCAAGACGTTCAATTTTATTGGTTTCAATTTCAACAGCAATAATCGGGTTGTTTGGAAATTTTTTATGGAGCGCGATTGTTTTTCCACCTGGAGCTGCACATGCATCAATGATTATCCCATCGATTTTAGAAGGCAAGAATGACATCATTTTTTGCATAGCAAGATCCTGAATTTGCCAATGACCGGCCTTATAACCTTCTTTTTCAGTTAGATTTTTTAGATCTTTAAATTGAACGGCTTGTGGGTATTCTTCCAAGGGGGCTATCATTTGATCACTCATGTGATTAACCTCAAAAAGATATGCCCAAGTTTGAGGTCGTTGTGTTTGACTTTTGGCAGATGCTTCAAAATAAACACCAAGTTCTTCTTTCATCTTATTGTAAAAGAATAAAGGCAAACTGTAGCGAGTGCTTTCTGGAAAAGAGGAGAGGTCAGGGGGATTTCTAAGAATATTATTAAGAATGGCATAAATCACTTTTTTTCGATGAGCCAGTTTCCATTGATCAGCAAGCAGCATAATACCATCAATGATCGCTTTATTGTTAGGGTTGGTTGTTAGCACTAATCGATAGATACCAATAATTAGAGTGAGTCGAAAATCAAGGTGTTGAGTTGGTTTTTGGAGGTATTGATCCAGTGCATGGTTAAGACAAATCCAGTGACGGGTTATTCCCAGAAGAAGGTCTTTCTCAAAAGGGGTTAGGGGTTCATTAATTTGAGCCATGGTTTTTTTTCCACAGGTAAGATCCTGGATATATCGTTTGACTTTAATTTCAGCACCAAACATGTTCATTTAAATAACCTATGATAATTTTGATATGTGATTTCCATAACCGATTCTATGGATATGTTTTTCAATTCTGAGATTGTTTTTGCAACCCAATAAACCAAGTTTGGTGTATTGGTTTTTCCCCTAAATGGTATTGGAGCTAAATAGGGTGCATCAGTTTCAATCAGCAGGTGCTCCATTGGGGTTTTTTTAACCACCTCTTTAATTTCCTCAGCATTTTTAAAGGTAATAATTCCTGAAAATGAGATGAAGAAACCCAGGTCAATTCCTTTCTTGGCCATTTCCCAGCTTTCACTGAAACAATGAAGAACTCCTGCGTTGGGTAATGTTTGTTTTTTTAGCATATCAATTGTATCTTCTTGGGCTTGTCTTGTATGAATAATCAAGGGTAGTTTATGCTTCTTGGCAAGTGATATATGGGCTTCAAAAAAGGCAAGTTGAGCTGTCTTAGAGCTTGATTCTCTATAATAATCAAGACCTGTTTCACCAATTGCTGAAAATCGGTGGTTTTGGAGAAGAGCCTCAGCTTGTGTGACAAAAGAATTTAATGAAGTCAAGTCAGTGTCGTTGGGATGTTGGCCTAGGCTGATTTTGATATTGGGGTGAAGGCGCTGTATTTTTAAAAGCATTGGGCTATCATGAAGTTCAATACAAACACACATTAGGTCACTTACCGGGTGCTCACCTGAGAACTGCTTGCTTACAAATTCTTCTAAACTAAAACCCATTTCTTCATACGGAATGTGATGAATGTGGCAATGTGAGTCTATTAGATAATTCATAGATGGTAGGATATTTTTTTCATGAGATTTGCACATTGCCTCATGAGTGTTTTTATCAATGGACTTAATGGGTAAGCCCCAAGATGAATGGCATGTTCAGCATGGCCACTTTCATCTTCTTGCATTTTTTTTAATGTTTCATGGGTCATTGTATCTGAAGGGGATAGGTCTTGAATGTGTGTTTTAAGATGCTCTTCAACTTGTTTTTCTGTTTCTACCACAAATCCCAGAGAAAACGGATCACTGATAACACCAGCACCAGCACCCATTGCGAATGAGGCAGCATAATAAAAAGGAATGAGATAACTGGGTCTGCCATTTAGCTGGCTAAGTCGAATGTTGCACCAGGATAGGTGGGTCAGTTCATCTTTTTGTGCCTGATGAAGAAATTGATAGGTGGTATCTGACTGAGCAAAAAACTTAGCTCCACCATAAAGGCCTTGTGCACAGACCTCCCCAACATGATTGATTCGCATTAACCCTGCTGTGTGTTCTCGAGCGGTTTTTTCAGTTGGCTGATGGTTGTTTTCTTGGGTAGGAAGTGGTGTGTGTTGAGTATGGGCAAAACAGGTAAATAAAAAATCATCGGCGGCTAAAATAATTTTGTCCAGGATTTTATTCATTTCATCTCTTACACTGCGTAGTGACTAGAGTATAAATGAAAGTAATGTTTTTTTCATTAAAAAGCCTATGCTTGTAACAAGGCTGGCCGATTCATCTTAGCAAACTCAACAATATCACTGGCGATGCTTTGATATTTTCTTAGCCATGGGTTTCCAAGTAATGCAGGTGCTTCAGAGTCAGTTGGTTTAAGAACCAAAAAATAGGGGGTATTATTCCTGATGGCTCTGACTACTTTGATGTCATTCTCGGTCATAACTTTTTGAGAAATCCACTCCAGCATGGTTGAAATATTTTGTGTTGCACCAATTTGGATAAAATCCTTTTCGGATTTTAAGACAAACTGCTCATCCTTTGTTAGTCTTGCATCCACCAAGGTGACAATATCAACCGGCTTAGCTTTGGTGTGATCTTGATTCATCACGATCGCTGCTTTAGGAGGACTTTTAGCAGTTAGAATCGGTTGGGATAATCCAAAAATGGATAAAACGAAGAGAAAAGGAGCAGCAAACTTTAAAAATTGTTTTTTATGGGGTTTTTCCGGTTTGGTTTTAACTTCCTCCATGTATAATTGATTTAGAATCATCGGAGGTGCAAGCCTTGATAATTGCCTGGGGCTGCCCTGGGTTTGATGATAAATGTTAGCAAAAAACTTCTCACTAAAGTCATGGTTGATGTTTGATTTTTGAAGCAATTGATTAAGCCAGTCTTTTATGTCGTTGATTTGCATGGGCTGAATGCTTAATGTTTTGGGTGCTTGTGCACTCACGGTTTGGTAGCGCTGCTCAAGCATGGGGAGGCCAATGAGAGTAAAACGAATTTCGTTCTCCTTGGTTTTTTGGGCAATTTGAGTGATAAGTGCCAGTGAATCCAGCGGCAGCTTGTCAGCATTATCTATAACCACCAGGGGTTTTTTTGTTAAAATATTTGTTAGAACATGAGCAACTTTAGTATCATTTGACTCATTCAGTGAGGGCAGTGGTAATTTTAAATGAACGCACAGTGTTTTCACCAGATTATGCGGGGATAGGCCCGATGTCCCTTGGATTAGAATGGCATTTTTTATTTGAGCAGCTATATAAATTGCATGCACAGATTTGCCAAGACCTGAACGTCCAATGATTAAGCTAATTGCATTTTCAGTTAGAATTTTAGAGAATTCTTCAAAATTCTTCAAATGTCCATATTGGATTGGTTGATAAGGATTAAAATCTTGGAAGTTAACGTTTAGCAACCTGTTATTGTGCATAAAAACTCCAGTAAACAGAAGCACTTATTTCACATTAACACAACTGCTAATGATGACAATATGCATAACGCATCTTTATTGTTTCGCTTACAGTAATCGAGGATATATCCTACATAGTCGTGATCGTATTTCTTTGTGCATGTTGGGATCAAAAAATTTGGTTGGCATTAACAGGTTAAAAGCTTACAATACTGATGAAGTTAAAAAGACATGATGATGAGTAACAATCAAATCCGTTTGGATCAATATACCCAGGAAGCATATTTGGATTATGCCATGTATGTTATTTTGGATCGGGCATTACCGCATGTTTCAGATGGACTTAAGCCGGTTCAAAGACGGATCGTTTATGCAATGTCTGAGCTTGGTCTAAAGGCCTCATCAAAATATAAAAAATCAGCAAGGACCATTGGTGATGTGATTGGTAAGTTTCACCCACATGGCGACGTTGCTTGTTATGAGGCCATGGTTCTAATGGCGCAGGATTTCTCTTATCGCTATCCCCTTGTTGATGGTCATGGAAATTGGGGGTCGGTAGATGATCCTAAAAGCTTTGCAGCCATGCGTTATACTGAATCTCGGCTTACAGCTTATGCGGATTTACTACTTTCTGAGCTTGGTCAGGGCACCTCTTCCTGGCAGTTAAATTTTGATGGCTCATTAACTGAACCGGTATCGTTACCAGCCAGAATACCAAATATTTTACTTAATGGTGGCTCTGGAATTGCTGTTGGTATGGCAACAGATATCCCGCCTCATAATATGGGTGAGGTTTTGGATGCTGTTATTCATTTGGTTCAAAATCCAGATGCAGCCATTGAAAAGTTGTGTGAGTATGTGAAAGCACCAGATTTTCCCATGGGTGCAGATATTATTACCTCGCAAAAAGAGCTTATTCAGATGTACAAAACAGGTGTAGGCCAAATTCGTCTCAGAGGTAAATATGCTGTTGAGCAAAATAATTTGGTATTTTATCAGCTGCCATTTCAGTCATCAAGCAGCAAAATTGTAAAGCAAATTGCTGATGCCATGTTGGCCAAACAGCTTCCTGGTGTTACAGATGTTCGAGATGAGAGTGACCATGAGCACAAGGTTCGAGTGGTGATTGAACTTAAATCAATGACTAAGTTTAAAGATCAGACCTTGGCAGCTTTATTTGCGCTAACTGATATTGAAAAGACTATGCGTGCTAATTTTAATATGATTGGAATTAATAAAAAACCAGAAACGAAAAATCTGAAGCAGATACTTTCAGAATGGATTATCTACCGCAAGCAAACCATAACACTTCGTATGCAGTTTGAATATGAAAAGATTAAGCGACGTCTTGAAATTTTAAATGGGTTGCTTTTGGTTTTCATTCATATTGATCAAATCATTCAAATTATTCGTCATCACCAGGAGCCTAAACTTGCATTGATGGATAAATTTGAACTTAGTGAGATTCAGGCTGAGGCCATTTTAGAGATGAAGTTGCGACAATTAGCCGGCCTTGAATATATTGCTCTTGAAAAAGAAAAAGAAGGACTGGAGAAGAATGAAGCAGAGCTTGCTTATTTGCTGAATCATTCGCAGGCATTTGATCAGAACTTTATTGAAGAAATCAAAGAGATTCGAGAAAAATATGGTGATGATCGTCGCTCCCAGCTTATTGATACGCCAGTGATGACATACACTGTTGCAAAGGCGACTGTGCCTGATTATGTTGTTAAGGTGGTTGTTTCAAAAGAGGGGTGGGTTCGAACATTCAGATCTATGGAGCAGAGTGATTCTTCGTTAACCTTTCGCTCAGGCGATTCTTTGTTCTCGACATTTGATGCTCGATCTACCCAGTCGTGTTTTGTGCTAACCTCAGACGGACGAATTTATAATGTGCCTATTCATCAAATGCCGGGCCCCAGGGGTTATGGTGAGCCACTGAGTAAGTTTGTGGATTTGAAATCTGATATTTTAAGTGTCGGGGTGGTAAGCCCAAATGACACGTGGTTAATTTGTGTCGATAGTGGTTATGGATTTTTATTGTCCTCAGAGCATATGGCAGTGACACAGAAGGCGGGTAAGGCTGTCTTTACACTTAAAGAGCATGAAG
>Ga0169931_10000193_pt1 | contig 96040 bp, 75 predicted proteins | sample Kivu_15m_20L_FD_129675 | JGI IMG/M metagenome (GOLD analysis project Ga0169931, IMG submission 129675) | Freshwater microbial communities from Lake Kivu, Western Province, Rwanda to study Microbial Dark Matter (Phase II) - Kivu_15m_20L... | ecosystem: Environmental > Aquatic > Freshwater > Lake...
GAGCGCAGCGGCGACATGGTGTTCAACACCGCCATGACCGGCTACCAGGAGATCCTCACCGATCCCTCGTACTACGGGCAGGTCGTGGTGATGACCTATCCGCTGATCGGGAACTACGGCGTCGCCGAAGAGGACGACGAGAGCTCGGCCGCGTGGCCCGAAGCGTTCGTGGTGCGCGAGATGAGTTCGATCCGCAGCAACCACCGCTCGAACCGCACGCTGCCCGAGTGGCTCGCAGCGAAAGGCGTGGTGGCGATCGAAGGCGTCGACACGCGCCGCCTGACCAAGATCGTGCGCGAGGAAGGCTGCCTGAAGTGCGTCGTGTCGACGACCGATTCGAACCCCGCCACGCTCGTCGCCAAAGCCAAGGCCGCGAAGCCGACCGACAACCGCGACCTCGCGCGTGAAGTGACCTGCAAGCAGCCCTTCGAGTGGAGCGCGAGCTACGAGCCGAGCTATCCGGCGCTGGTCGATGCGATCGGCGGCAAGCGCCTGCGCTGCGTGGCGTACGACTTCGGCGCCAAGCGCAACATCCTGCGCAGCCTGGCGCACTCGGGTTTCGACGTGACCGTCGTGCCGGCCACGACCAAGGCCAGCGACGTGCTCGGCATGAACGCCGACGCGATCTTCCTCTCCAACGGCCCGGGCGATCCGGCGCCGGTGTGCGCGATCCCCGAGATCGCCAATTTGATCGGCAAGAAGCCGATCTTCGGCATCTGCCTGGGCCACCAGATCCTCTCGATCGTGCTCGGCGCCAAGACTCACAAGATGCCCTTCGGCCACCACGGCGCGAACCATCCGGTGCGCGACATGCTCACCGGCCGCGTCGAGATCACCTCGCAGAACCACAGCTTCGCCGTAGATCCGGCGACGTTGCCGAGCACGCTGGAGCTCACGCACGTCAACCTCAACGACAACACGGTCGAAGGCATGCGCCACAAGACCGCCAAGGTCTTCAGCGTGCAGTACCACCCCGAAGCCGCCCCGGGCCCGCTCGACAGCGCGCACCTGTTCCGGCGCTTCCGCGAGATGGTGCTGGCCTGAGAGTGCGCGGTACGGGCGACGCGCGCATTCTGGGAGCAGCTGCTCGACGCTTGACGCCGCCATGGGGTGCTCCGTGGCGTCCAGTTTGACGACGCTGCAGCTCGAGCCGCTCGCCTGTGTGCTGGACGAACGGCGCATCGGCGACGACGCAAGTTCACCCGACGGGAGTTCCCCTCAAGCGCTGCGCGACTACGTCCGCGACCTTCGAAAGCGACTCGAGGCGGCTGCGTTTCCGTAGCCCTTCCGCTGCAACCCGACGGCGCACGTTCCGACGCGAGCAAAGATGCGCTGCGAGCGCGCTCGTCGGCGGCGGCGCCGGCCCCGCTAGTACCCCAGCGCGCAGCCGTCCTTGCGCGACTCGGAGGCGCCGAAGTACACGCCGAGCTGTTTGTCCCAGCGGATCGCCTGGTAGCCGCCGAACTGGCCGACGTCATAGCCGAGCGTATGGCCGCGGTTGGCGAGTTCGCGCGGCAAGGCGGGATCGAAGCCCGCTTCGAGCGAGACGCGGCCGCCGTCCTTCATCTCCTCCCCCGTCGGTTCAGAAGAACCCTCGTGCAGGATGCGCGGCGCGTCGCCGGCTTCCTGCAGGTTCATGCCGAAGTCGACGAGGTTGATCACGATCTGCGCGTGGCCCTGCGGCTGCGTCGCACCCCCCATCACGCCGAACGACACGAGCGGCTCGCCGTCTTTCGTGAGGAAGGCGGGAATGATCGTGTGGAACGGGCGCTTGCGCGGCGCGTAACTGTTCGGGCGGCCTGGAGTCAGGTCGAACATCTCGCCGCGGTCCTGCAGCACGAACCCCAGTTCGCCGGGCGTCATGCCGCTGCCCATGCCGCGGTAGTTGCTCTGGATCCACGAGACCATCATCCCGCTCGCATCTGCGGTTGTGAGGTAGATCGTGTCGCCCTCGTCCACTGCGGGATTGCCGACCGGATAGCTCCTCGCCGCGCGCTCGCCGAGGAGTTTGCGTCGACCCGCGAGGTAAGTCTCCGAGATCAGACGTTCGACGGGCGCCGTCATGAACTCGCGGTCGGCGTACAACCGCGCGCGGTCCTCGAAGGCGAGCTTCTTCGCTTCGACGAAGCGGTGCACGTTCTCGAGCGAACCGAAGCCCGCACGCGCGATGTCGAAACCCTCGAGGATTCCGAGGATCTGCAGCGCGGCGATGCCTTGACCGTTGGGCGGCAATTCCCACACGTCGTAGCCGCGGTAGTTGAGCGAGACCGGCTTCACCCACTCGCCGGTGTGCGCGGCGAGGTCCTCGTAGCTGAGAAACCCGCCGTTCGCCTTCATGTACGTGTCGATGCGCCGCGCGACGTCGCCCTTGTAGAACGCGTCGCGGCCCTCCTTGGCCAGCAACTCGAGTGTCGCAGCGAGGCGCGGGTTGGCGAACAGTTCGCCTTTGCGCGGCGCGCGGCCGTTCGGCAGGAAGGTCTCGGCGAAACCAGCGAAGGGCTTCAACCTCGTTTCGCTGATCGCCCAGTAGTGCGCTACAAGTTCGGTGACCGGCGCGCCCTCCTTGGCGTGGCGGATCGCCGGCGCGAGCACACGCGCCATCGGCAACTTCCCGAAGCGCGCGTGCAGCGCGAACCAACCGTCGACACAGCCTGGAACGGACACGGGCAACGGGCCGAGCGGTGGAAGGCGCGTGATGCCGCGGCGCTGCAACTCCTCGAGCGTGAGCGACGCCGGCGAACGGCCGCTGCCGTTGTAGCCCGCGAGTTCGCGCGCCTTCGGATCCCACACGATCGCGTACAGATCGCCGCCGAGCCCGCAGCCCGTCGGTTCGAGCAACGCCTGCACGGCGTTCGCCGCGATCGCAGCGTCCACGGCGCTTCCGCCTTCCTTCAACACCTCGACCGCCGCCAGCGTGGCGAGCGGAATGCTGGTCGCCGCCATGCCGTGCTTGGCGATCACCTCCGAGCGCGTGGCGAAGCTCTTTCCAGTGACGCGGTCGCCGGCGGCCGCCAGCCCACACACAAGCGCGAGAGTTGCGAACATCTGCGCCAGGATACGCCTCGCGGCGCGTGCTGCATCAGAGCATCGAGACCGGATCGACGTCGATCGTCGGCGCCAGCGAACGCAACTCCCCGCGCACGGCGCGCAGCGCAGCGAGCGCGGCGTCGCCGGCGTGCGTGGGCAACTTGAGCAGCAAGTGGTGGCGATGGCGGCCGCGGTACATCGCGATCGGCGCGGGCGCGGGCCCGAGCACGCGCACCTCGTGTTCGGGCGCTCCGTCGGGCGCGGACTCCAGGCGCGAGCGCAGGAAGTCGGCGAACTCGCGCGCGCCGTCGATCACGGCCTTCTCGTTCAGGTCTTCGAACACCAGACGCACGAGGCGGCCGTGCGGTGGATAGGAGAGCTCGGCGCGCTGTTCGCTCTCGAGCGCAGCGAAGCCGGTGAAGTCGTGCGCCGCCGCGAGCGCGATGGCCGGGTGCGTGGGCGTCATGGTCTGCACGACGATGCGGCCGGCGAGTTCGCCGCGGCCAGCGCGGCCGGAAACCTGCGAAATGAGCTGGAACGTGCGCTCGGCGGCGCGGAACTCCGGCAGGTGGAGCGCGCCGTCGGCCGAGATGATCCCCACCAGCGTGACCCGCGGGAAATCCAGACCCTTGGCGATCATCTGCGTGCCGACGAGCACGTCGATCTCACCCGCGCCGAAGGCGGCGAGCGTGCTTTCGTAGTCCTCGCGGCGCTTCATCGTGTCCGAGTCCATGCGCCGCACGCGCGCCATCGGAGCAACGCGCGCGATCTCGACTTCGATGCGTTCAGCGCCGGCGCCGACGTAGTGGAGCCCGGGCTTGCTGCAGGTCGGACACGCCTTGGGTTGGTGCTGTTCCTCGCAGCAGGCGTGGCACACGAGGCGCCCGATGCGCTGGTGCCAGGCGAGCGCAACGTCGCAGTTGGGACAACGCACGGTCTGCTTGCAGCCCGCGCACCACAGCACCGGCGCGAAACCGCGGCGGTTTTGGAACAAGATCACCTGCTCGCCGCGTGCGAGCGTCTCACCCAGCAGCGTGAGCAGGCGGCGCGAGAACAGCTTGTGCCCCGTCGGCCCCACCGGTTCGGTGCGCACGTCGACGATTTCGATCGGTGGAAAGCCGTGGCCGCTGATGCGCTCGGGCAACTCGAGCAGCTTGAGCGCACCCTCGCGAGCGGCGTGCCAACTCTCGAGCGACGGAGTCGCCGATCCGAGCACGCACACGGCGCCGACGCGGCGCGCGCGTTCGACCGCTACGTCGCGCGCGTGGTAGCGCGGCGTCGAACCCTGCTTGAAGCTCGGCTCGTGCTCCTCGTCGACCACGATCACGCCGATGTCCTTCATCGGTGCGAACAAGGCCGATCGCGCCCCCACCACGACGCGCGCTTCACCGCTCGCCACGCGCGTCCAGGCGCGCAGGCGCTGCGCGTCGCTCATGCGCGAGTGCAGCACCGCCACCGACTCGAAGCGCGCGCGGAACCAACCCACGGTCTGCGGCGTGAGCGCGATCTCGGGCACGAGCACGATCGCGCCGCGGCCCAGCGCGAGCGCGCGCTCGATCAGCGCGAGGTACACCTCGGTCTTGCCTGAGCCCGTCACGCCCTGCAGCAAGAACGCGCCGTGTTCGCGCCGCTCCAGCACGGGAACGAGCCGCTCCAGCGCCGCCGTCTGACGCGGGTGCAACGCCGCCGGCCGCGGCCGCACCGCACGCGCCGTCTCGTAGTCGTCGAGGCGCGCCGCGACCTTTTCGAGCACCACCCAGCCGCGCTTGTGCAGCGTGTGCGCCGCCGAGTCGGAGAGGTTGAGCTGCTGGCACAGCTCGCGCAGCTCCATCGGACCGCCCAACTCGAGCAACGTGCGCAGCAGGCGATGTTGCTTGGGCTGTTTGACCTCGAGCTCGGCGAGTTGCTCGGCGCCGACGCCGGGCGCGGCGCGCGCGACGACCACCTTCGCACTGCCCTTCTCGCGCTTGAGCGCGGCGGGGAGCACAGCGTGCAGCGCTTCGCCCCACGAACACGCGTAGCGCTCCGCGATCCAGCGCGTGAGCGCGAGCAACTCGGCGTCGACCATCGGCCGTTCGTCGAGCAGCCGCGCGAGCGGCTTGATGCGCGCCGGATCGTGCTCCGTGCGCGCGGCCAGGCCCACCACGACGCCGATCTCGCTCTGCGGGCCGAAGGGCACGACCACACGCATTCCCGGCGCGACACGCGACGCGAGCTCCGGCGGCGTCGAGTACGTGAACTCGCGCTCTACGGGTTTGTTCAGCGCGACGAGCGCGAACAGCCCCTCGCGCGACGGCGGCGGGCCGACGTCGAAGAGCAGCGGACCGAGGTCCGCGCCGGAACGAGCACGCGCCACGCTCGAAACCTCACGGACAGGAGCACGGCGCCGCGTGGCAACGCGGGCAGCCCTGCTCGTACTTCTTGCGCGCTGCGGCTTCGAGGTCGATGCCCGACATCGACGCGAGCGTCGACAACCACGCCAGCACGTCGGCGAACTCGCCTTCGAGTTCCTCGCGCTTGTTGCGCCGCAGCGCGCGGGTGAGTTCGCCGACCTCCTCGCAGAACCACATGTGCGTGCCCGACAGGCCGCGCGCACTGTCGCGCTGGTAGTAGATGCGCTCGATGAGCTTTTGGAATTCGGCGAGGTGCATGGCGCGGCCGCGAAGGGTCGGGGGGACGTGGGCAACCACGCGCGTCAGGCGCGCGAGATGGTGAGCACCGAGATATCGCGCGGCAGGGCGTTCTCGCCAGCGTGCGCCTGCAACGCGGCTTCGAGCTTCGACAGGAAGGCGGCCGTCGGCAGCGCGCCCAAGCGCATGACGTGACCGTACAGCGCTTTTTCCCCCAGTTCGGCGCCGGCGGCGTCGGCGATGGCCACCGCGCCGCTGTTGACCAGCACCAGTCGATCGCCGGGCTCGATCGGAACTTGCTGCACGGTGAGCGCGCGGTCGAACACCGGTCCCTTGTCGAAGCCCAGCGCGATCCCCTCGGGGTGGATCAGGCGCACCTTCTTGTCGGCGGCCGTGTAGCGGATCAGCGGGATCTTGTGGCCCGCGCAGGCGACGGTGGCGATCGCGGTCGCGGGATCGACGAACACGTACAGCGACGTCACCGCCATGCCGCGGCGCACGTCGCGCGCGAGTTGGCGGTTGGCGTCTAGGAGCGCGTCCTTGAGCGCCCCGCCGCCCTGCAACTTCGCGCGCAGGTACGAACGCGCGGTCGCGCCGACGAGTGCGCCTGGAAAACCCTTGCCGCTGACTTCGCACACGAGCAGTCCGACGCCGGTCTGTGGCGCGCCCACTTCGATGAAGTCGTGAAAGTCGCCGCCCATGCCCGGCGCGCTCATGTGCAACGCGCCCAGGTCGTAGCCCGCCAGCTTGGGCGTGACCTGCGGCAGCAGCTGTTCACGCACTTCGCCGGCGACCTCGACCTCGCGCTCGCGGACCTGCAGTTCGACCTCGTTCTCGCGCGCTTCGGCGAGGCTCTTGGTCATGCGATCGAGCGCGCGGGCGAGCGAGGCGATCTCGCCGCTGCCCTGCGCGCTCACGTGGTGGTTCAGATCGCCCGTCGAAATGTGGCGCACGTCCTCGACCAGGCGCTGGATCGGCTGCGTGATCTGGCTGGCGACCCACAGTGAAACCAGTGCGCCGACTACGATGACGGCGAGGGTCATCGCGACGATCAAGCCGAGCAGGCTGTCGTCGTCGTACATCGCCTGCGGCACGAACAGCACGAAGGGCGGCTTCTCGTTGCCCGTCGCGGTCGGCACGTAGTACATGACGCCCGCACGCTTGTTGGCGCCGTACTCGACCTCGGTGCGCTTGACGTTGTTCTCGAGGTCGGCGACCCGCTCGATGGTCTGCTTCCAGAACACAGGCGCCGCCTTGAGCTGCTTCTCGCGCTCGAGACGCGCGGCCTTGAGCGCCTCGCGCGTCGCGTTCTGGTACGAGCCGAGTTCCTTGAACACGGCGGAGTCTTCCGGGAACTGACGCTTGGCGGCGGCGTAGTCATTGCCGGCCTGCGTCTCGAGCGCGACCAGCAGCTCGCGTTCGGCCTTCAGTCGCTGCCGCTCGATCTCCTGGAGGAACGAGGGCGCCGTCTCGCGCACCGTGTCGACCATGGTCTGCTCGCGCACCACGTTGCTCACGCGACCCGCGGCCTGGTGAAGCAGGAATCCGGCGACGCCCATGACGACCGTGAGCGCGAGCGTCATCGAGAGCGTGAAGCGCACCCACAGCGGCGTGCCTCCCGCGCTCACCGCATCTTCTTCGCGCCTGCTGCGTCGTCCCGCCATGCTCAGCTCCCGACCGTCCAGGTTAGTTGGGTCAGCAACAACCGCGCGGGGACCATCACCAGCGCGAGGCCGTACAAGCCGGCGACCACGTCATCGAGCAAGATCCCGTCGCCGCCGGGGATCTTCTCCATGCGCCGCGCGAGCTTGGGCTTGAAGATGTCGAAGAAGCGGAACACGAAGAAGCCCACGGCGAGCGTCAAGTAGCTCGGGGCGCCGAGCCAGGCCACGGTGATCAGGTACCCCACCACCTCGTCGAGCACGAAAATGCCCGGGTCCTTCTCACCGGCGTACTTCTCGGCCCAATCGCCGAGCGAGCGGCCGATCAGGTACACGACCACCGCCGCGACCGAACTCCACAGCAGGTAGTTGTCCGTGAAGGAGAGCGCCCAGGCGATCGCGACGCCGCCGAGCGTGCCAACCGTTCCGGGCGCAACCGGCGAGCAGCCGAGGTAGCCGCAGGAGACGAGACCGAGCTTGAGCCAGTTCATGGGTTGGGTGAGGTCAAGAGCTTGCGCGCCTTGAGCACGTAGGTGAAGCCCGAACCCACGGAAGTGGCGACGGTCGCGATCACACAACCGTGCGCGACGAACTCCCAGCGCTCCTTCGCGAGCGTCGAGAATTCGAAGGCTTCAAGGCCGAGCGGAATCCCGACCGCCCAGCACTGCACGAGCATTTTGATCTTGCCGAACCAGTCCGCGGGAAACTCGCGGCCCAGGCTCTCGACGTAGCCGCGGATGCCGGTGACGAGGAACTCGCGCGCCAGGATCACGACCACGACCCAGGCCGGGAACAGGTGCCGCGACCAGGGCAGCACGGTTAGATAGACCATCGCGCCGAGCACCAGCACCTTGTCGACGAACGGGTCGGCGATGCGCCCGAAGGCCGTGATGTGCTTGCCGCGGCGCGCCAGCCAGCCGTCGAGGATGTCGGAGAGTGCGACGGCGAGGAACAGCCAGAAGGCCACGTCCATCGCGAGCGCGTAGTCGGCGGGCGGCGTGTCGGCGCGCGGCTCGCCCCAGCGCGCGAGCACGAAGAACAGCGCCAGGGCGCCGACGAAGCGCAGCGCGGTGATGCGGTTGGGCCAGTACTCGAATACGCCGGTCATCGCTGGGGGTCAGGCTGCGTGCGCCCGCTCGCCGGCTGGCGAGGATAGCGCCGCGGACGGTGCGAAGCTCGCCTGCCGACCGCTCAAGCCGGGAGCAGGTCGGTGAACACGAAGCCGCCGCGCTCGAGCGTCTCGCCTACCCGCACGCCGATCGGCGCGCGGAAGTCGGGGCTGGCGAACACGAAGCTGTGGTACTCGCCGTTCTCGCCGCAGGGATCGACGTTCGCGGGCAGCGCCTCGAAACAGCGCTGGTCCAGTTCGCGGCCCGCGAATTCGAGCGGCAAGACGCGCGGATCGAGGCAGGTGATGTGCGCGCGGAAACCGAGCGCGACGAACTCCGCCGCGAGTTCGCGTGTCGAGCGCCCGAAGAGCGGAAAGCGCGCGGCGAGGCCGAGCGCCGCCATCTGCGCCTCGCGGTAGCGCCGCAGGTCTTCGAGGAAGATGTCGCCGAACGCCACCGAACTCGCGCCGGAGGCCCGCAGCGGCTCGAGCGCCGCCGCCATCGCCGCTTCGTATTCGGCGTTCGTGCACGGCGCGGGGATCGGAGCGAACACGAGCGGCAAGCCGAGCTCACGCGCCTGGCGCTCGGCAAGTTCGCGCCGCACGCCGTGCATGCTCACGCGCTCGAACTCGCGCGTCAGCGTCGTGAGCAGCGCCACAACTTCGAGCCGAGGGTCGCGCAGCAGCTCGTAGAGCGTCCGCGCCGAGTCCTTGCCCCCGCTCCAGCACATGACCACCTGTTCGCGCATGCCCGCGCAGGCTCGTCGATCGCGGAGGCCTGCTCAAGGGGCTTCCGCGCGCCCTGGGTTGACAGGTTTCAGCGGGTGCGACTACCCTTCTCCCACTTGCCGCCAAGGGAAGGTGGTGCAAAACCACCGCGGTCCCGCCGCTGTAAGTGGGGACTCGACGCGCACGCGACAGGCGACTGTCGCCGCAGCCACTGTTCCTCGCCCGCTGATCGCAGCGTGCGAGCGATGGGAAGGCCCGCGCGCCGGGGACGATCCACGAGCCAGAAGACCTGAACGGCGAGTTGTTCCGTTTCCTGCACCCCCGAGGAGGGGTCGACGGTGGCATCCACGGTGTTCTTGCTGCGCTCTTCGCGCCGGCGCTCCAGGCGTACGGCGAAGGTCCAGCCACCCGTGCGCCCGCGTCGGCTCCGAGTCGGGATGCGCCCTTGTTTCTGGCCCCAGTTCTGGCCCGACGCGTCCGAGTGAGCCGCGCCGCGCCACGAAAGGTCTCTACTCGTGTTTGCCAACTTGTCCCGCGGCCTCGTCGCCGCCCTCGCCGTCTCCGCCTCCACCCTCCCCGCGCTCGCGCAAAACCGCTTCGCCTCGAGCGTCGTCAACTACACGCCGGGCGCGAACCCCAACCCGAACTTCTCCGACCCAACGCGCGCGTTGGGCGGCCCGACCGGCGGCGGCCTGTCGAACGGTTCGCTCGACATCGTCGTGCTCGGCGTCGGCGGCTCGCTCACGCTCGGCTTCTCCGTGACGATCACCGATGGCCCGGGCGCCGACTTCACGGTGTCCGAGAACAGCTTCATGTTCAACGGCGGCGTGTTCGCCGAAGTCGGCCTGGTCGAGGTCTCGACCGACGGCGTGAATTTCGCGCGCTTCCCCACGCGTTACGCGGGCCCGGTCGGCCCGCTGCCGCCGTTCGGCGTGTCGCCCATGGGCACGTTCGGCGGGATGACCGGCGGCCTGCCCGTGATCGCCAACGTCGTGACCAACACCGTCAGCCCGTTTGATCCGGTTGTGTCCGGCGGCGACAGCTTCGACCTCGCGGAACTCGCCGGCCACCCGCTGGTGACGAGCAACCTGGTCGATCTCGACGCCATCAACTTCGTGCGCATCGTCGACGCGCAGGAAGGCGTGTTCACCGACTCGTTCGGGGCGCTGATTTGGGACCACGGCGGCGCGACCTCGAGCGTCGACATCGACGCGGTGACGGCGCTGCACTACGTCGGTGATGCGAGCAACACGGGCCCGATCGTCGACCTGTCGATCGACGCGCAGGGCCATCTCGTGCTCGCTCTCGGCGACGCCCAAGGCTTCCAGGACCTCAACCTCGCGACGTTGAGCGTGTCCTCGAACCTGCAGCCAGCGAGCTTCAACCTCATCCGTCCATTGCTGCGCCTGCAGCAGCGCACGCCGCAGGGCGTGATCCTGCGCTCGGAACTGCCGATCGTCGGCTCCGGGATCCAGATGGCGCTGTCGATCTCGATCCGCGACCTCGGCGGCGTGCTCTCGGCGGATCAAGTGATCCTGCCGGGTTGATGCCATGCGACGCCTGAGCGCCGCGGCCGCTCTCACCGCGATCGTTTCGAGCCTCGCTGTTCGCACGGCGCCGGCCCAGGCCGGACCGTGCGGACCGTTGCTCACGCATCCGCCGCTGTTCCAGCAGGTGGTTCCCGTCGCGAGCTCGGTGAGCTGCGGCGCTCAGGCTTGGCCTTACGGCGCGAAGTACTCGCCGAACGGCGATCGACTCTACGTCGCGCTGTTCGGCGGACTTGTCGGCAACGGCGGTTGCCGCGTGCAGCGCCTCGATCCACAGACCTTTGCGGTGCTGGCCGAAATCCCGACCGGCGAGAGTCCGCAGGACATCGCACTGACGAGCTTTCCCAGCGGCGCCGTCCGCCTAGGTTTCGTGACGAACAGCTCGGGAAGCAGCGTGACGGTGTTCAACGCGCAGGATGCGGTCGTCACCACGCTTCCGATCAGCGTGCTGCCCGGCGCGCCCTACCCCACGGCGTTTCCAACTTCGCTCGCCGTCAGTCCGAACCAGCGCCACGTCTACGTGAGCACCTCGGACGGCTCCGGCCGCGTGCTCGCGATCGACACGTTGACGCTGCAGTTGGATCCGACGCGCGCGATCAACCTCGGCGCCGGCCACACCGCCACGCGGATGGTCTTCGCGGGCGAGCAGCTCATCATCTGCGGCGCGCTCGGCACGCCCAACTTCACGGGGTCCACAGCGAAGGTTTTCGCCGTTGATCCGGTGGCGCCGACGACGGTGCGCGAAGTCGTGCTCGCGACGGCGAACAACGGCTTCCAGTTCCCCAGCGTGCAGGACTGCGCCGTCGCCTGTGACGGGATGCTGTGGGTCGCCGGCTTCGACATGGGCGCGCAGGTGTTCGCGATCGATCCGCGCACGCTCACCGTGCGCCACATCGTTCCGACGTTGACCTCGCAGCCCGACGGGAAGTTCCTCGCCCTCGGCCTCTCGCCCGAGGGTTGGCTGGCCGTGGGCGATCTCTACACACACGAGATCTCGGTGATCTACACACGCCGCCGCCGCGTGCGCATGGTGATCGACGCCTTCCAGCTGCCGGCCACGCTCGCGAGCGTGCAGGAACTCGAGTTCTCTCCGCAGGGCGACAAGCTGATCTCGACCTGGGCCGGTACGAACAACCTGGCGGTGTTCGATCTTTGAGCGCGGCGCGGTGCTGCTGACGGTGCGGCGCACTCGCGGGCAAGATGCGGCGCTACGCTCTCAACGCATGGGCATGCTTGAGGACTCCTGGCGCCGACTCTGGCGCGGACTCGGCGCCGCGGGGGACCGCGACGCTCAGCTCGACGAGTTGAAGAAGCGCTACAGCGAGCCGTGGCGCAGGTACCACACGCTCCAACACCTCACGGAGTGCTTGGAGTTGTTCGCCGCCGCGTCGCACCTCGCCGAGCACCCGTTCGAAGTCGAAGCTGGGCTGTGGTTTCACGACGCCGTGTACGACTTGGAGGCCCACGACAACGAAGAGCGCAGCGCAAAACTCGCTCGCACGGTGCTTGGCGCCGCGGGAGTCGAGGTCGGCGCGGTGAAACGCATCGCGAGCCTCGTGCTCGCCACGAAGCACAGAGCGCTGCCAACGCTTCGCGACGAGCAGCTTCTGGTCGACATCGACCTGTCCATCCTGGGCGCGGGACCGACGCGCTTCGACGAGTACGAGTCGCAGATCCGCGGCGAGTACTCGTTCGTACCTGACGCTGTCTTTCAAACCGGGCGGAGTGCGGTGCTACGTTCGTTCTTGGAGCGCCCGCGCATCTACAGCACCGAGCATTTCCATGAGCAACTCGGCGACACCGCACGCGCCAACCTCGAACGCTCGTTGGCTGCCCTCCGTGTCTGACCAGCGAGTCTTCTTTCGAGGCATGTGGCTGGCGCAGGACTGGCCGGAGCGACTGCGCGCGTCCCAGCTCGATCCGACGATCCTCGTCGGGGGCGTCGAGCGGCGGCGCATTCGCTATGGCGACGAAGCCGACGACTGGGGTGCAAACGAGCGTCCTTGTCACGACTGCGCGGCCATCAAGGGCGAACTTCACGCGCAGGGTTGCGACGTGGAGCGTTGCCCAGCCTGCGGCGGGCAACTCTGGTTCGGCTGCGAGTGCGACGACGAGGCCACGGCGTAGACCGTCCTCTGCGCAGCCGTTGGGCTGGGGCCCTGCATCCGCACCATCCACGTACCGGTTCACGACCTGAAGGGAATCCGACAGTGCAACACCACACGTGCCTGGCTTCCGCACTCGCGCTCGTCGTCACGTTGTGCGCCGCGCTGGCGTTGAGTGCGCGCTCGTCGCAGGAAGGCGGGGTGAGCGAGCTGGGCGGCGAGTGGATCTACTTCGAAGACCGAACCGAAGGCCGCGCTCTCGAGAATCACGGCCCGCCCATGTCATCGAAGTTCAAGATGAGCGTCGAAGACGGCGCCGTTGTCTTGAACGGCCACGGCTCGGGGCATCGCAACGTGCGCGTCGCGCTCGACGGCTCGGTCACCGAGATCAAGGAGCCGAACACGATCTCGCGCTACCGCGGCTCGTGGAAGGACGGCTTGTTCGAGTACGAGGTCGCGTTCGAACGACTCGCCGGCGAGTCGCCGAACTCCCTCAAGCGCATCCAGCGCTCGTTTCGCCCCACCGCCGAGGGACTGCTCGTGCGTGTCGTGGTCGAGCCGCCCCTCGTGAACGAGTCGCACGCGTTGTACCGCCACGCGGAGGACATTCCGCTACCGACGCCCGCAAAGGCCTCGATCGGCGACCTCAACTGGCTGGCCGGCGCCTGGGTCGGCAAACGCAGCTCAGGCTCATCGATCGAAGAGCGCTGGAGCCCGCCGGCCGGCGGCGCGATGCTGGCCATCTCTCGCACCGTCAACACCAGCGGCAAGATGAACGCCTTCGAGTACCTGCGCGTCGTCGAGCGCGACGGAGGCCTCGTCTACATCGCACAGCCCGGCGGCGCCGCGGCGATCGAGTTTGTGCTCACAGAAGTCAGCGCGCAGCGCGCGGTGTTCGACAACCCGCGCCACGATTCCCCCAAGCGCGTCGTGTACGAACTCTCCGCGAGCGGCGCCTTGAGCGCCACGACCGGCGAGCTCAAGGGCGGCACGCCGCGGCGCATGGACTTCACGCGCGAGGGCGGGAAGTAGCAAGCGAGCCGGACCATGCGACTGGCGCTCAGCTCTCCAGGGATAGGGAACTCACTTCCGTGACGAGACTTCGCATCATCGCTGTGCCGCCGGGTGAAGCCCCGCTCGACGTTCGTCGCGCCTGGGTCGGCGTCGTGGTTCCTCTGCCGCCCGGCTTTCCCCCGACGCCCCTCCGGGTTCTAACCGGCGGAGTCCTTTCGCGGCCCCGGACGAAGCTCGGGCTTTTGTGGGCGCGCGCGCTCGGACGCGTTCGGTGGGAGACCGGCTTCGCGCTCGAGGGTGCGGCCTGCGTCGATGCGCTCGAGCGCTCCGATCCGTCGGCGGCGCGTTGGTGGCGAGAGTGCGCCTCGAGGTCCCTGCAACCCGGACAGTTGCTAGTGTTCCCCGCTGAGACGTGTGAGGTGCTGTTGGACTCCGACACACCCCACCCGACGTGATCCCCTCGTCGAGCACACTCGTCGGGGGGTGAGGTCCAGAGCGCGCGCCATGCCGTCGCATCGAGCACCCAACGGATCCGGAGGCGTGATCGATGAAGTCAGACGTTCGCAAAGCGCGCGAGGAGAGCGCCCGCAAAGCCATCCACGCGCTGCTCGGAACGAAGGAGGCCGAGTACTCCGTAAACGGCTACGTGGAGCATCACCTCGAGCAACTGCCGGAGGAGTACTGGGTACGACACCTTGGCTCTGCGAGACCGAAGGCGGAAGCCGTGCTTGATCTGCTCCAACTGCGTGGGACGTGGCGAGATGGGGGCGTCGAGTGCTTCGACTTCACGCTTCCAGACGACGTGACGAACTACGTTCTCTGCGTGCGCATCGACGCCCGCGGCGGAATCGAGTCGGTGGAGATGGAAAGCTAGCGAACCAAACCGTCTCGCGACCGCATGGGCGATCGTGACGGCGCCGCAGAGCGGCGGCTCGGCGACGGGAGCAACGCGCGCGCCCTGTCGCCCCTACTTCTTCACGCGCCCCACGAGATTCGACTCCTCGTCGATCCCGAGAATCTCGGCCTTCACGCGCGCGCCGACCGCAGCCTTGCACTTCTCCAGGCGCACGATGAGGTCCACTTCGGGCGCGTCCATCAACGTGCGGCCGAGCGCGATCGGGTGAGCCTTCGAGGCAGCCTCGTCGATCAGGACTTCGAGCGTCTCCCCGACCAGCGCGCCCTGGGAGTCGCGCAGCACTTCATCGCGCGCCGCGAGCACGGCCTTGTGGCGCTTGCGCGCGGTCGCGGCGGGCACGTCGTTCTCGAGCGAGAAGCCGTGCGTGCCCTCTTCGGGCGAGTACGTGAACGCGCCGAGGCGCCCGATCTTGTACTGCTTGACGAAATCGACGAGCTCGGCGGCATCTTCGTCGGTCTCGCCGGGGAAGCCCACGAGCAAGGTGGTGCGCAAAGTGATGTTCGGAACCTCTTCGCGCAGGCGGTCGAGCGTCGCGCGCACTTGATCGCCCGAGCCGGCGCGGCGCATGGCGCGCAGGACGGGCGTCGCGATGTGCTGCACCGGAATGTCGAGGTACGGCGCGACGCGCGGGTGCTCGCGCAACAGGCGCGTGAGCTTCCACGGGAAGCGATTGGGGTACGCGTACATCACGCGGATCTTGTGCTCGCCGGGCAGCTCGGCGAGCGGCTCGACGAGGTCGGGCAACTCGAGGCCCATGTCGCGGCCCCAGGCGGTCGAGTCCTCGGCGACGATCACCAGCTCCTTGACGCCCGCGTCGATCAGCTCGCGCGCTTCGCTCAGCACGTCGTCGGGCCGCTTGCTGCGGTGCTTGCCGCGGATCGCGGGGATCGCGCAGAACGAACAGGTGTGGTCGCAGCCGTGGCTGATGCGCAGGTAGGCGAAGCTCTTGGGCGTCGACAGCATCCGCGACGCGTCGCGCGAAGGCTCGCGCAAGCCGCCGTTGGAGAGATAACGCGGCACGCTTTCGCCGAGCGAGAGCGCCTTGATGGCCTTGGCGAGCTCCGCTCCGTCCGAGATCTCGGCGAACAAGTCGACGCCGGGAAAGCGCTTCTCGAGCTGGTGCTGAAAACGCTGCACGAGGCAACCCGCGACGACCACACGCTCGATCTCGCCGCGCTTCTTGCGCTTGACGAGTTCCTTGATGTTGCGCTCGGACTCTTCGCGCGCCGGCCCGATGAACGAGCAGGTGTTGAGCACGATCGTGTCGGCCGCGGCGGGATCGCCCGAGACCACCAGCCCCTGGTCGGCGAGCCGCCCGAGGATCAGCTCGGAGTCGATCAGGTTGCGCGCGCAACCGAGGTGGACGAGCGAGACGACGGCGGACGGCTTGGTGCGGGTGGGCGGCATCGGAGCAGAGCGCTGCGCGCCGAGGGCGCCCGACGGGCGCTCGCGGTCTACAGGCGAACCGAGGAGCATAGCGCAGCAGCTCACAGGCGCTCTGGCGATCCGGCTGCGCCGCCGCGCCTGGGGCGAGCAGCGACCCGGCGAACCGCGGCGGCCTTCCGCCGCTTCGGCCAACGCGCCCACGTGGGACGCCGACGGCCACCGCAACCAGACCGCGAGCGCCCTCTGCGGCGCCGCCCTCGGAAGTCCCCGGCACGGGCCCTAGGTCGCATCGAAATCCGCTCGAGCGGTGCTACGAAAGCTCGCATGGAAGTGCGACTCCCCCACCTGATGAAGCCCTGCCCGCAGTGCGCGCGCTCCAACCGCGTTCCGCTCGAGCGCCTGGGCGACGGCGGGCGCTGCGGCGCCTGTGGAGCGCAGCTCGCGCCGGTGGACGAACCGCTCGAGGTCGACGCGCGCGCCTTCGAGGCGATCGTCGACGGCAGCGAGCTGCCGATCCTGGTCGACTTCTGGGCCGCCTGGTGCGGTCCGTGCCGCGCCGCGGCGCCGCACGTCGCGCAGGTCGCGAGAGCGACTTCCGGCAGCGCGCTTGTTCTCAAGGTCGACACCGACGCTGAACCCGAGCTCGCTGCGCGCTTTGGCGTGCAGGGCATCCCGAACTTCGTCGTGCTCGAGCGCGGCCGCGTCGTGCTTCAGCAGGCTGGCCTCGTCGACGCCCGCACCATGCAAGGCTGGCTGGCGCGGCGTTGAAGCGCGGGCACGCTGCCTTTCCGAGCGGCCCCCGACTTTCTCGCGGCTCAGCACTCCGCGCGCCACCAGACCAGTCGAGCACTCGCTCGGACCAGCGACAGCCGCGGAAGCTTGTGCGCGCCGGCCACAAGCGGGCGCACGGTTGTCGTTCAGCCCTGTTCCTTGGCGCGTTTCCAGGCCGCCATCATCTCGTCGAGCGTGCACTGACCGAGCGGACGCGCGAGGTCGCGCTCCATCGAACGGAAGCGCGAGTCGAAGCGTCGCAGTGCGCCACGCGTTGCGCGCTCGGGGTCGATCCCCAGGTAGTTGCCGAGGAACGCGGCGGCGATGAGCACGTCGCCCAGTTCGTGTTCGATGCGCTCGCGCTGCGCGTCGCTGAGCTTGACCTCGCGCGCGGCGAGCACGTCGGCGCGCTCCACCTCCTCGGCGAGTTCAGCGACCTCTTCGCGCACCTTGGCGAGCGCGCCGCTCACGTCGCTCCAGCGGAAACCCGCGTGGATCGCCTTCGAACCCATGCGCTGAGCGCGCTGCAGCGCGGGCAAGGCGACGGGCACGCCGGCGAGCGCACTCGTGTCGGCGGCCTTCGCCGCACGCTCGGCGCGTTTGATCGCCTCCCAGTTCGAGAGCGCTTCGCCCGCCGAGCTCACGGCGACGTCGCCGAACACGTGCGGGTGGCGGCGCACGAGCTTCTCGCACACCGCTTCACCGACGCGCGCGAGGTCGAAACGCCCCGCATCTTCCGCGATGCGCGCGAGCAGCACGATGCCCATGAGCAGATCGCCGGCCTCCTCGACCGTGTGCGGGTCGTCGCCGTTTTCGATCGCCTCGAGCAGCTCGTGCGCTTCTTCAACCAGGTGCGGCGCCGTCGAAGCGAGCGTCTGCTCGCGGTCCCACGGACACCCGTCCGGCGCCCGCAAACGATCGACGATGGCAATCAACTTGCGCAGCGCATCGGCGCGCGGCTCGCCGATCGGCGCGGGAACTTCGAGGGGCCGCGTCGCGGCGGGCGTGGGGCTCGCGGGTTGGTTCATCGCTCCAGCATGACGCGCCAGGCCTCCACGAGGGAGGCGCAGGTCGCGCCGTCCTGGAGCGGGACGAACAGGAGCGCGGTGAACGGCGCCACACGCAGCGGATCGAGGCGGGGCAGGCCCGTGGCGGCTGTGCTGCGCGAGAGTTGGACGAGCAGCGCGCCGATCAACAGGGTCGCGGCGCCGCAGGCGAGCGCGAGGAGCAGCGCTTGCCGCAGATCAAGCGGTCGCGTGAAGGCCACGCACACGCAGGCGCAGCAGGCGACGAGCGCCGACAGGCGCACGGCGGCAACACGGCCGTGTCCGGGCGCCGCGAGCAGGCGGTCGTAACGTTCGCCCGCGACGACGAGCCAGGTGACGAAGACGCCGCTGGCGAGGCCGACGAAGGCGTGCAATGCGACCCAGTCGCCGAGCGCAACGCTCGCGCCGGAGCTGTGCGCCTGCAGCACGAACCAAGCGCTCGCGGCGAACAGCGCAGCGCTCGCACAACCCGACAACACGGCCGCGGGCCAAACTCCGCCCGGCCCGACGTCGTCGGTGTTGGCTGCCCACAGTGCTCGCACGCGATCCAACATGGCGTGTACGGATGCTAGCTGCGCCGTGCCGCTGTTCCACTGTCGATCTCGCCATGCGAGTCGACGCATGGCGCCGTGTCGCGCGTCGCTCGAGGGCCTGCGCGTCGACGAACGCCTCGAGAGCTCGTCTCGGTCACGCGTGCGAACGCGGCGCCGAGACTGAGCTCCGCTCGTCACCTGCGTCCGCGAAGCTCGCATCGCCGAGCACGAAGCGCCGTGCGCTCGCGAACTCGCAGCACGGCGCTCCGGCGCCGCTCGAGTCGCTCGGCGCGCACTCGCGGCCGACGAACTCCGCCGAAGGACGGACCGTCGACCTCGCCTGCACGAACTTCGTCCCAGTCGCGCTGCGCCGTCGCGTTCGCAATCGCTCGCCGGCGCCGCACTCGGGTTGGTTCGGAGCGAGGTGCGCCCAGGACCAGCGTGGAGGCGCGCCGTCGCACGAGTTCTTTCCAGTCGCGCCGCTCCGTCGTCCTACCCATCGCTCGGGATCCGCTCGCGCGCGCCGCGCTCGGATGAGCTCGGAACGACGTGTCCTCGGGACCAGCGGCTGCGCTCGCGCAGCACGGGCGACTGCGCGCGACGACAGCCCGCTCAGCTGGGCGCCCGGGCGCTGGTCGCCGCCGTGGCCACCCCACGTACGGAGGCTCGGCGTGAGGCGCTCCGGCGTGCACCGCGACGAGCGTGCGGCCCGGCGAGCCTGCGCTCCCGGGTTCGGCCGGCCGCGCGGCGCTTGCGCGGCGGGCGCCCGACCTGGTGATGCCGCCCCGCGCTCGTGTGCGGGGAGCGGGCGACGCCAACGCGGGGCAGGCCGCTTGACAGGCCGGGCTTTCGAGATGAGACTCGGTCTCATTCGCAGCACGCCAACGAGCGCCGCACCATGCTGAACTCCGCTCCCGAACCCGCCGCACGAGCCCTGCGCGCCCGCTGGGCCCAACTCGAGGTCAGCGAACCGCACCTCGCCCTCCCCGAGGCCGCCGGGCGGCTGGGCGCGACGCCGCTCGCGCTGCTCGAGGCGCGGGTGCACGACGGGCTGGTCCCGCTCGAGACCAACTGGCCCGCGCTGGCCGCGAACCTGTGCGCCTTCGGGCGCGTTAGCGTGCGCAGCGAGCGCCCGGGCTGCGTGCTCGAACTGTGTGGGACGTTCGGCGCGCCGCGCTGCGGCGCCGATGCGCTGAGCTTCGACGGCCCGCAGATCGCGCTGCACGCCGACCCGAGGCGCTGGTCGGGGGCCTACGCGTTCGAGGTGCTCACACGCCTGCGTACGCGGCGAGGTCTGTCGTTCTGCGACGACGACGGCGAGCTCGCGTGGACGCTCGAGTTGATCGCTGGAAGCAACCGGCGCGTGCTGGACGCATTCCTCGACGTTTTCGCCGACCGCCGCGAGGAAAGGCCGGCACCGGCGCTGCGCCCGTTCGACCAACGTGGTGACACGGCCTGCGCCACGGTCGAAGCGCTCGCGCTGCAGTGGGCCGCGAGCGGACGCAGCGCGAGCCTCGAGCCGCTCCTGTGGCGCAACGGCCTCGCCTATGAGCGTGTGTTGCGCCAACGCGCGCGTGGCTGCGCGCAGGCGCTCGCGCCGGAAGCGATCCGCGCCACGCTCGAGTTGAGCGCGCGGCGCGGCATCGCGCTGCGAGCCGCGGCCGGCGGGCGTTCGACCCTGCTCGCGGGTCGCGTCGAGGGCCACTTCGCGGCGGCCGGAGACTGGTGGAACCTCGTCGGCGAAGCGGGCGCGCTGCATGTCGGCGCCGGCGCAATCGGCGAGGTTTGGCGCTTGCACGGGCGGCGCACGACGCTCGAAGTGTTCGACCGCGAGCGGCGACCGCTGCTGTCGCTCGCCGAGCATGCGCCGCGCGAGCAGTTGGACTCCCTGGCCTGGAGTTCTCTGCTGCTGGCGGTCGACGGCTCGAGTCCGAGCGGACTGCGTCCGCGCTCGTAACCGGCACGCCGCGCTGCCACGGCCCCGCACCATCGTTCGCAGGGACTTCCACGGGCGCCGCAGCGGCGCTGGGCTTACGCCGAACGCCTGCGTGACGGAGAATTCAGAGAACAGCGCTCGGCCAGGCCCCGTCTACCTCACGATGCAGATCTCCCCTACCGCCCCCCTCCGCGCGTTGGCCCTCGCATCTGTGTTCAGCGCGCTGGGCGCGGGCGCTGCCGCCGCGCAATCGGTTCTGTTCGAGCCCTTCGACGGCGCCGCGAACGCGCCGGGGACCTCGAGCGGAATCCTGCGCGTCGATCTGCTGCGCGACCCGACGCCGCAGACGTTCGAACTCGAACTCCCGAGCGGCGCAAGCCTCACGCTCGCGCGCACCTCGCTCGAACCTAGCTGGGGCGGCGGCGCCGTGTGGAGCGGCGTGGTCGTGAACGACCCGCTGAGCTCCGCGGTGTTTTCGATTCTGCAGGACGTCGCCGTCGGTTCGTTGCGGGCGGCCGGCCAGCTCTACGCGGTCGAATTCGACGGCCAAGGTCTGCATCGCATCCGCAGCGTGGACGAGAGCGCCATGCCGCCGTGCGGGACCGACGCGTCGCTCGCCGTCGGCTCTCCGCCGTCAGGCTCGGCGCCGATCACGCCGCCCTTCAGCGCCCCACCCGGCGCCGCGGCCTCGAGCGCGCCAACTCCGGCGCCGACGATCGACATGCTCGTGCTCTACACGACCGACGCGAAGCTCGTCGAAGGCGGCGACGCCGCGATCCAAGCCAAGGTCAACCTCGCGATCGCCGAGACGAACCAGGCGTATGCGAACAGCCAGGTCACACAGCGCTTGCGGCTGGTGCACCAAACGGAAGCGCTGGGCTTCGCCGAGGTGACGAGCTTCTCCAGCATGCTCTCGCAGCTGCGCACGGATGGCGACGGCTTCGTCGACGAAGCGCACACACTGCGCAATCAATACGGCGCGGACATGGTCGCGCTGATCGTCGCCGGCTCGCAGTATTGCGGCATCGGCTACTTGATGACCTCGCCCTCCGCGAGCTTCGAGAATCGCGCCTTCTCCGTGACCTCACGAGTGTGCGCAACGGGCTACTACACCTTCGGGCACGAGCTCGGGCACAACATGGGCTGCCACCACGACCGCGGGAACGCGTCGTCCGGCGCCTATCCGTACTCCTACGGCTACCGCACAGCGTCGGGCGCTTACCGCACCGTGATGGCCTACTCACCGGGCCAGCGAGTGCAGTACTTCTCCAACCCCAACGTGAGCTTCAACGGTGAAGCGCTGGGGATCGCGGAGCCGGCGCCGGACTCGGCCGAGAACTGGAAGTCGCTCAACAACACAGGCCCGATCGTGGCGCAGTTCCGCTGCGCGGTCCCGCTCCCCTACGGGACGAGCAAGGTCACCAGCGCGGGCAGTTCGCCGCAGCTCGCGACGCTGGGCAGCGTGTCGATCGCCGCGGGAAACTTGGCGCTGCGGCTCACGCAGGCGCTGCCCGACAAGTCGTCGATCGCCTTTTATGGCTTCGCGCCAAACAACGCGCCCTGGAACGGCGGCAATCTGTACGTGGCTGCGCCGCTCAAGCGCCTCGCGGTGCGGCAGCTCGACGCGTCCGGCGCGGCCGATTTCCCGTTCTCGCTCGCGCTGTGCCAACCGGGCGACGTCCTGTACTGCCAGGGCTGGTTCCGCGATCCGGCTGCGCCGGACGGCTCGACCGTGGGCCTCAGCCACGGGCTGCGCCTCGACGTCTGCCCCTGAGCGCGGAGCGACTGCCGCGGGCCGCGCCCGGCCGGCGTGGACGTTTCAAGTTTGCACTGCAATTAGGTCGAAGCGACTCGGGCCGACGAGTCCTCGATGCCCTTTGCCGCCCACCTCGACCAAGCCGCGTACATCGCCGCGACCGCGGGGGCGTGCCTGTACGGGCTGCGCCGGTGGCGCGCGCTGGGAATGCCTCACCTACCGGCCTGGCTCGCGGCGCTGTCGTGGGTGCTCGCGGCTCTGGGCGGCTGCATCTGCATCGAGTTCGCCGGCCGCGCCGCGCGCGAGCGGCTGGAGAGCACGGTCGCCGGCTTCGGGCCGGTCTACGCGCGCGAGCTGGAGCACCTGGAACACTGGCGCGTGGGCCCGGACACGCCGCCCGAGGATCCGCTCTACCTGCGCTTGATCGAAGCGCAGCGCCGCTGGCTCGCGGCCAATCCGCGCGTGGCGGACATCTACAGCTTCCGGCGCGGCCCGAGCGGCGAGGTGCTGCTGTGGGTCGACTCGGAAACGGACTACGACCGCGACGGCGTGTACAGCGGGGAGCGCGAGGCGCGCACCGAGCTGGGCGAACGTTTCGACGACGAGGACGTGACGGCCGCGCTGCTGCGCGCGTTCGAGGGCGAGGCGAGCTTCGACCAGGAGATCATCGAGGATCGCTGGGGCACGTGGGTCAGCGTGTACTACCCGCTGCGCAGACCCGACGGCTCGCTCGACGCGGTGCTCAGCGTGGACTTCGAGGCGCGCGAGTGGCCCGAGGCGATCGCTGAAGCGCGGCGCGGTCGTGCCGGGCTGCTCATCGGCCTCGCAATCGGCGCAACAGCGGTGTGCCTGTTCGCTGCGCGGCACAGCGCGCGCATGCTCGCGCTCGCGGACAGCGCGAACCGCGCCAAGAGCGAGTTCCTCGCGAACATGAGCCACGAGATCCGCACGCCGCTCAACGGCGTGCTCGGCACGCTCGAACTGCTCGCGGAGAGCGACCTCCAGCCCGCGCAGCGCGAGTGGGTCGAAACGGTGCGCAGCTCGGGAACGCACCTGCTCGCACTGCTGAGCGACCTGCTCGACGTGAGCAAGATCGAGGCCGGCAAGGTCGTGCTCGAACGCGCTCCGTTCGGCCTGCGCGGCTTGCTCGTCGATCTCGAGCGGCACTTCGCGCCCACGGCGGCGGCCAAGGGCCTGAGCTTCGTTGTGGAGATCGCGCCGAACGTCCCCAGCGGTGCGATCGGCGATGCGACGCGCGTGCGCCAAGTCCTGTTCAATCTGCTCGGCAACGCGCTTAAGTTCACCGAGCGCGGAGCGGTGACGCTGTCGGTGAGTGCGCGCGAGCGCTCCGACAACGAACTCGAGCTCGAGTTGCGCGTGCGCGACAGCGGCATCGGCATCGCGCCCGAGCGGCTCGACGCAATCTTCGAGAAGTTCACCCAGGCCGACGCCTCGACGACGCGCCGCTTCGGCGGCAGCGGGCTGGGCCTGTCGATCGCGCGTGACCTCGTGCGCCTGATGGGCGGCGAGCTGCGCGTGCAGAGCGAGTTGGGTCGCGGTTCGGAGTTCGTCGCCACGCTGCTCGTCGCGCGTGAGCGCGAACACCTCGACGCGGGAGCGGACGCGCCGCTGCGACCCGGGCTGCGAGTCCTGGTGGCCGAAGACAATCCGGTGAACTGGCGCGTGACGAGGGCGCTGCTCGAGAAACTCGCGTGCAACGCGAGCCATGCCGCGACGGGCGCCGAAGCCGTGCGCGCGGCGCAGGCGCAGGCCTTCGACGTGATCTTGATGGACTGCCAAATGCCCGAACTCGACGGCTTCGCGGCGACGCGTGCGATCCGCGCGGCGCCCGGACCGAACGCGCGAACGCCGATCCTCGCGCTCACAGCGAACGCGCTCGCCGGCGACGAACAACGCTGCCACGCAGCGGGGATGGACGACTACCTGGCGAAGCCTGTGCGGCGCGACGAGCTCGAAGCGCGGCTCGCAAAGTGGACCCAGGGCGCCCGCGTGGACTCCGCCGCCTGAACGAGCGTCGAGCGCCGACCGCGAAGGAGGCGATCGCTGCGCCGCAGCCTTCCGCGCAGGGTGCGACGCAAGTCATGCCACGCCGCGAAAGCGCACTCCACGCGCTGCGCCGCCGCAACGCCGGCGGAGCGCTGGGCTACCATGGCCGCATGGCAGCCCAGCGAGGCGCGCGCAACGCGCAGAAGGTCAAGCTCAAGCCCGCCAATCCGTTCGACCTCATCCGCCTGCTCGCGCGCAGCCAGAACGATCCACGCAAGGCGGTGTGCGAGCTGGTGCAGAACTCGCTCGACGCGCAGGCGCGGCGCATAGAGTTGTCCTGGGCCAACGAGAGCCAGACGCGCGTGCTGCGCATCCTCGACGACGGCGTCGGCGTGTTTCCACAGCTCGAGCGGCGCGAAGCGCTGCAGCGCATCGCGCAGACGATCGGGCACAGCCACAAACGTTCGCTCACGCCGACGGAACGTCAGCAGCTCATGGCGCTGGGCAAGTACGGCATCGGCTTGCTGGGCTTCTGGTCCGTCGGCCGCTGGATGGACATCCGCAGCCGCGTGGACGGCGGCGAGATCGTCGTGTTGCGGCTCGAGCGCGACCGTGAAGAAGCCTCGATCGAGCTCTCGCGCGCGCGGCGCACGCACGAGGGTCCGACGTTCACCGAGATCGTGATCCGCGGCGTCGACGAAGGCGCGGCGCGCCAGATCCGACCCGGCCGGCTGCAGGCGTACCTCTCGAGCGAGCTGCGCGGTCAGTTGCTGCAGCGCGATGTCGAGGTGCACATCCACGACCGCATCGCGCGCGGACTCGCGCACAAACACTTCGTCGTCAAGCCGCAGCGTTTCCTCGGCCGCGCGCTGTCCCAGTTCACTGCGCTGCCGGTGCCTGGACACGAAGACGCGCGGCTCGAGCTGTACCTCGTCGGCGCCGACGTCGAACGCAAGGGCCGCGTGCAGCTCGCCTGCGGCGGCACGACGGTGCTCGACGATCTCGCGGCGTGTGACGACGAGCGCGGGCCGCGTGCGCCCTGGGACTCGGGCCGTTTGGAGGGCGTGATCGACTACCCCGAGCTCGAGGTCGCGCCGAGCACGCGCCGCGGTTTCTTGCCGACCGACAGCGCGGTTGCGTTTCTCGACGCGCTGGCGCGGCTCGAGCTCGAGCTGATGGCGGTGTTGCGCGAGGACGAAGCCGCGCGCGAGCAAGAGCAGGAACAGGGCCTCGCGCGCAAGATCCGCGCGGCGTTCCGGCGCGTGGCGACCTCGCTGCCCGAGTACGAGTTGCCAGGCGTTCGCGCGCGCGGCGCGGCGTCCAACGGTGACGGCAGCGCCGCTCCTGGCGATGGCGCTGGACGCGGCGCTCAAGCCGCAACTTCAGCGGCCCAACTGCCCGAAGGCGCCGCGCTTGGAACGCCGGAGTCTCGCGTGAGCGAAGCGAGCGCGGAGCAGGCTCGCGATCAGTGCGACGACGAGTTCGAGGAGCCGCAGCTCTTCCCGCCCGGTCCGCTCGCGCGCGTGCGCGTCGAGCCCGGCCGCTTGCGCCTCGCGCCGGCTGCGCAGCGTTCGCTACGCGCGAAGGCGCTCGACGCGGACGGCCGGCGCGTGAGCGGCGTCGTGGCGTGGACCTGGACGCTCGAGGGCGCGGGCGAGTTGTCGGCCGACGCGGACGCGGCGCGCTATGCGGCGCCGGAAGATGCAGCGCAGGCGACGCTCGTCGTGCAGGCGACTGCTGGTGAAGCGCGTGCAACCGCGCGCGTGCCCATCGACGTGCTCACCGAACTCGCCGGCCAGGAGCGCGCCTCGGGCATTCCAGAGCCGGTCGCCGTGCATGCGCGCGGCGAACGCTGGCGCTCGCGGCTGCGCGAGGGACGCTGGGAGTTCAACGCGGCGCACAAAGACTACGAGTCCGTCGCCGATGTGCCGGCCAAACGCCTGCGCTACCTCGTGACCCTCTTCGCCAAAGAGACCGTGCTGCGCAACTTCGCGGGCGCCGGCGACGCGGAAGTGCTCGAGCGGCTGGTCGAAGTGCTCACGCACCTCGACACGTAGTGCAACGGCGCGCGGGACCTCTGGAAACGAGGAGGCCCGCGCCGCCTCCGTGAGGGAGTCCGGCGCGGGCCTCGAGTTTGTGTCGCGGCTCAGAAAGTGAATTCGAGTCCGCGGTCGTCGGGGCGCATCGCCGGCAAGTTGATGCGGCCGATCGTCTCGGCTTCGAAGACGCCCGGGAAACCCGGAACGGTGTTGAACACGCCGATGAGGCGCACGCGCACGCGTTGACCCGTCGCAAGCCCGCTCACCTTGGCGTCGAGGGAGAACGCGCCTTGGGCGTTCGTCGGGGCGCCGACGACGAAGCGGTTGCCGAGTTCGCTCGTGAGGAGCACTCGTTGCGTGCCGTTCGAATCACGGACGGTCAGCTGGTTGACGACAGTGGCGCTTTGGCTCAACACGGCAGGTTCGACAGCGAACATGTTGTTCGGCAGGCCCGTGACCGGGTCCAGAGCTTCCGTGAGCACTTGGAATACCGGCACGCGGCCCTGCGCGACCTGCGCATTGACCGGCGAGTTGGGCAAGAAGCGCTGACGGACATTCCCGCTGACCGTGATGTTCATCTGCGAGCCGGCCGTTGATGCACTGCCCTGCAGGTCACGCACTTCCAACTGCACGCTGCTCTCGTTCGTCCCGACAGTGACGAGCATCGGCAGAGCGACTTGCGAGAAGTTGAAGCTGGCGGTGCGGCCCGCGCGATCGACGATCTGGATCTTTCCCGTATTGACGGTCGGGGTCGCGAGCACGGGCGGCGTGGTTCCCGGAATGTCCGGCGTCGACGGACGCAGCCCCTGCACGACGTACGTGTGCGACCTGGCGAACACGGGGTTCACCGCGTTCGCCGTCGCGGGATTGCCGTTGATCAACGCGGATTCGACCCGCACGTGTTCGCTGGCTTCGAAGTGGAACTTGGCCATCGAGGCGGAGGCGAAGTCGAACTGACCGAACTGGAAGGCCGGATTCGTGTTGTCCGTGGCCAGCACATTGATGTTGCGCGGGTCGCCGCCGGTGTTCTTGACCTCGTACCCGTCCGGCTGACCGTCGTTGTCCGAGTCGGGATTCCACACGAACGTCGGCAACGGCGTGAGCGTGCGCTCCTCGAAGTCCGTCAGATCATCGTTGTCAGGGTCGAGGGCGAATCGACGACCGCTGCCAGGCGGAACTCCCAGGAAGGTGATCCGCGCTTGTCCCGCAAGCGTCTGATTCCGCAGCTGCGTCAAGGTGACGATCGCACTAGGCGCCAGCTCGCTGCACAGGAAGTCGACTTCTCCGGTCGGGTTGAACACCTGACGGCGGACGAAACGCGCAACGACTGGCTGCGTCGCGCCGGCGGGCGTGAAGGTCCCGATGGCCACGAGATCGATGCCGCGCGTGACGCCGAAGCTCTGGGGCACGAGGATCGTCGCAAGTTGGTTGTCCTGTGCGGCGCTTGCGGTGTAGCGCAAGCCAAAGTGCGCAGCCGGCGCGATGCCGACGTCGAAACGCCGCACGAAGGCGGCGACATGCGCGGCCTCTTGCGCGTCGAGGTTGAACGAACCTCCCAGGCGGATGAAGCTGAAGATGTTCGCCGCCACGCCAACGTGATTGAGTCCGAAGCCGCCGCGGGCGTATTCGTTCGAGGGCAACGCCGTCACGATCACGCCGGGCTGGTCCTTGTGCGTCAGCTCACGCAGGTGGGCGACCTCGAGCGTTTGAACCGACGGAATGTCCGATCCCACTTCGTTGATGAAGTCGTTGTTCGACCCCGAGCCGTGGATGTGGCAGTCGCCGCAGGCCTGACCGTTGAATCCCGGGCGCTTGTTGTCAAAGAGGTCGAGCCCCGCCTGTGCATCGCCCTCGAGAACCTCGAAGGGATCTTCGCCAGCCGGAACCACCGTGCCGTCGGGGAGCGTGCCGACGAGCCGCGTGAACTTGTCGGCGGTCTGCGGAATTTCGCGCCGGATGTCCTGATGCGGATTGGCCGGGTTCTGCAGCGAGAACACGAAGGCCTGGAAGTCCTCGAACTGGCTGCCCGGACCGACGCTCAGCTCCTGGCCTCCGAGCAGGTCCTTGAACGCGCCGTTGAAGTCGACAAGCGCGCGCTCGCCGCGCCAGTGGTACGGGAATGTGTCCTCGATGCCCAGCAGCGACTGCGTGACCATTACGTCCTTGCGGTCCGTCGGATCGTCGCTGATCTGCCAGCCGAGGAAGTCGCTCTTGCCGCCGGGGTGGCACGAGTTGCAAGACGAGCGACCGTTGGCGGAGTTGTGCCCGTCGTACCACAACTCACGACCGCGCTTGATCGGCGCCGGCGTCGGGTCGAAGCCCAAATCGAAGGTCAGCGGCGGCGCGGAGAGGTTGCTCAGCCCGAACAAGAGCATCTTGTTCGAACCCCAGCAGTGCACGAACAGGAAAGCGCCCCAGACGGAGTCGACTTCGACGTCCATCGGGATCGAGCCCGGAGGCAAATTGAGGCGGTTTTCCTTCTGGCCGGCCGAGTTGAAGACCTCGACGCAGTCGTTGAGCGGCGAGCACACGAACACGCGCCCGCCCGCCGCGTTTTGGAAGGCGATGCCCCAGGGAAACGCCACGGAAGTGGAGCCGTCCGCCGAGTACGCGCCAGTGCTGGACAGATCGAGGTCGATCATCGTTCCAGCCTGCGTGCCGCGGAACGGCTGAGTTCCGGACAGGGGAACCACCAAACCGCCGCGCCACGCGCGGTTCTTGACGAACTTGCCGCGCAGCGCAGGCTCGTTCGGCGCCATAGGGTCCTGGTTGCGCGAGTCGACGTTCAGCGCCCAGTACTGGCCGTCGGGATGTCGCCCGTGCGCGGTGAGCATCGTGCCGATCTCTCGCGCTACCGGCTGGGCTACCGCGGTCGAAGGATTCAGCGAGATCGCGAACAGGTCCTGGTCGGGAAGTCCGTTGAATCCGGCAGCGGGGTAGTCCACGAGGTACGAGTTGCCGATCAACGCACGCTGCACCCCGGTCGTGCCGATACCCGAGCCGTTGCCGGAGATGAACGGCGCGACCATGACGCGGTCGTCGGCGCTGACCACCTTGTCCGGGCCGCGGTCGAGGTACAGGAAGCGCGGCCGCTCCGAGTTGATCGGATACGTATGGGTGACAGTCGCGCTGGGGAGATCCACGCGCACCACGACATTCGCGCCCTGGCAGGCGACGTACGCCGCGTTCTGCTCGGGAACGACCACGATGTCCGCGGGTTCGGCGGGCAACGTCACCAAATTCAGGATCTCTCCCGTATTCGCGTCGTGGATCGCGAGCGCGTGCGTCCCGCCCCCGACCACGAGAATGCGGTTCATCCCCCATGTCGCGATCGCGACCGGGTTGAGAATCGTCTGGATGATCCGCTCCGGTGCGGGAGTCAGATCCATGTGATGCACGATTTGGCTAGCGTGGGAGTTCAGCGCGTAGATCGAACCGTCGGCCACAGGCGCGAGGCCACGCACGACCTCGGCGTTGAAATTCACCACTTCGCGGCGGTTGTCGGTGACTTTCGGATAGGGAATCGGCGCGGGTCCACCTTGGACCAGCGCGCTCGTCAGCAGGAGTGCCAGGGACATGATTCAGCCAACGCCCTGCGCGGGACGTGCGCGGTTCCGCCGCAGCGACGTGAGCCCCCGGTCGAGGCGGCCCCGCCGCACGAAAACCAGAAAAAGTCACATCCGGCGTCAGCGGCGCTCGATCACGAGTTCGGGATAGCCCGAGGCTGGATCGAATTCGCGGCGGTAGACGAGGTGCGGGTGCTCCTGCACCGCGATCACCAACGTCGTGTACACGCGATTGCCTTCCATCACATGGCCGCCGATCGTGCGCCCGTCGCCGTCGCTGACCGCCATGTGCAGGTGGAACTCACCGGCGGCGAGGTAGCCCGACAGCGAGACGACTTCGAAGTGCCCGCTGTAGCGCGTGGTCTCTTCCTTGTTCGCCAAGCGCAGTGCGACGTCGGTGAGGCTCCCCACCGCGCTGACCACGCTCGCCGCGCGCAGCTGTTCGCGTTGGGCGAGTTCACGCAGTTCGTGGACCAGTTCCTGGCCGGGCTTGAGGCGCACGACGAGCGTCTGCGGTTTCGCCGGAGTGCTCGCGCAAGCGCTCGCCCCCGTGAGCAGCGCAAGCAAGAACAGACGACGCGCGAACGAAGGACGGCTTCGAGTGTTGAACACGGTGCGGTTCCTGAGACGTGACGAAGGCCGCAAGGGCCGGATCACCACCAGTGCAGCGGATAGCGGCGGTGGTGCACGAGGTTATTCGTGATCAGCGCCGTGACGAGCAGGATCAACGCCCCTGCGAGCAGCGGCACGAGAATGAAGCCGAGTTGCGCGCCGCCTTGCACGCCGATCAGCGCCGTCGCGCCGCCGTGGGGATGCGTGGTGTGCGTGAGGTGCATCGCGAGCATCGAGAGCCCGACGGCGAGGGCGATGGTCGAAGGACTCGAGCCGACGAGCGCCACGACCGCGACCGCGACGGCCGCGGAAATCAGGCGCCCGCCGATGAGGTTGCGCGGTTGCGACAGCGGCGACACGGTGACGCCGAACAGCAGCACCGCCGACGCGCCGAACGAGCCGATCAGCAGCGGATGGCCGACCCATTCGGTGACCCAAACGGTCGCGAGCACGCCGAGTGCGCCGCTCAAGCAGCTCCACAGCGCGTGCTTCTTGGACGGCGCGCCGCGCACGGGGCTGCGTGGAACGCGCCAACGCGCCGGGAGGCCGCGCACGCGTGCGAAGAGATTGGAGACCCAACTCGAGATCAACGCCATGCCACGAGCGTACCGCTGCCGGTCCTGAGCGAGAGCGTGGCATTCTGCGCACCGACGAGGGTTCGAGATGCGCCCTCAAGAATGCGCGCTCGCTCGAGCCCGCGTTTGGCAAGCCTTCGCGGCGCCGCGTAACGTCTGCCGACATGCTTCTCACGACGTTGCTCGAGCTCGCAACGAGCCTCACGCTGGCCCCGCAAAACACTCCGCAGCCGCCGCAGGAAGCGACGCCGCTGAGCGCGGAAAGCGTGCTGTCCGCGGACGCGCTCTCCGCCGACCTCGCGCTGCTGCGCCGCGCGCTGACCGAAATCCATCCGGGCTTGCTGCGCTACGGCACGACGACGCAGCTGGACGCGCGCTTCGACGCCTTGGCAAAGCCCTGGAAGCCGCCGCGCTCGCTGCGCGTCGCGTAGCTGGCGCTCTCGCAGCTGCTCGCGTCCTTTCGCTGCGGCCACACCTACGCCAACTTCTTCAACCAGTCCGACGCCGTTCACGCCGCGCTGTTCGATTCCGCGCCGTGCCTGCCCTTCGCGTTCCGCTGGCTCGACGGCGAGATGATCGTCACGCGCAGCGCCTCCAAGGAAGCGCGCCTCGCTCCGGGCGTGCGCATCCTCTCGATCGGCGGCCGGACCTGCGCAGAGCTGCGCACGCGCCTGCTCCGTCTCGCACGCGCTGACGGCGGCAACGACGCCAAACGGCTGGCGCTGCTCTCGGTGAGCGGAGAGGAACCCGACGAGACCTTCGACGTGCTCTTTCCATTGCTGTTTCCGCCCGCGATTCCCAGCAGCTTTCGCTTGGAATGCGAGGACCTCGCCGGTGCGAAGTTCCAGGTCGTGGCGCCGTCGATGCTCGCGACGCAGCGCAACGCGCTGCTCGCCGAGCGCGCGCCGTCCGCGCCCAAGTCGCTGGACGCGTTCACGCTCGAGGGCTGAGCCACGAGCGAGCCGGCGCCGCACGTCGCGCTGCTGCGCATGGACACCTGGGTCGCCTACAAGACCGACGCCGATTGGCGCGCGGAACTCGATGCGTTCGTCGATCGACTCGTCGCCGCGCAGACTCAGCACTTGATCGTCGATCTGCGGCGCAACGAAGGCGGCAACGACTGCGGGAGCGCGCTGCTTGCGCGCCTGATCGAGAAGCCGCTGACGCTGCCCTCGCGCGCGCGCCACGTGCGCTGCGCGCGCACGCCCGAAGAGCTGAACACGTTCCTCGACACGTGGGACGACACGTTCCGCAACTGGGGCGACTTCGTACGGCCCGTGGAGCAAGCGCCCGCGCTGCTGGGTGGTTCGGATGCGTTCTTCCGCCTCCGTCGCGACGCATCCGACGACCCGGGTGCGGAGCTCACGCCGAGTGAGCGGCCGCGCCCGGCTGCGAAGTTGTGGGTGCTCGTCGGCCCGACGAACAGCTCGGCCACGTTCCAGTTCGCGAGCGCAGTGCAGGGCGCGAAGCTCGGCGTGCTCGTCGGCGCGCCCACGGGCGGCAACCAGCGCGGCATCAACGGCGGCGCGTTCTTCTTCCTACGTCTGCCGCGCACGGGTCTCGAAGTCGACCTGCCCCTCATCGCGTACACGCCGTGCGATGCACAGGGCCGCGAGCTCACGGGCGTGCCTGACTCCGGCCTGACGCCCGACATCGCGGTGCGCACGACACGAGCCGACATCGCTGCCGGCGCCGATCCGGAAACGCGCGGTGCTCGCAGCGATCGCCGCGGGTCGCTGACTCCGAGCGTTGAGTTCAAGCGCGGCCAGCGAACGTTGCCCGTGCGCGGATTGCACGAGCGCAGCGCGCGGCGCGGTTGCCGAAGTGCGTACGCGGAGCTCGCGCTCCGCGCAGCTAAAGTCCCTCGCTAGCGCCCGAGTGTGGCACCACCATCGACATGAACCACGCAACCAGCTTTCTGCGTCTGAGCGCTCTGTTCTCGTGCATCGCAGCCGCCGCAACACCCGTCGCCGCACAAACGGTTGCGGACACAGCTGCGATCTCCGCAGGCCTGGAGCTGAACTACGAGGGTCGCGCCTTCAGCTCGGACGGGAAGCTGCGTTGGACGATGCCGCTCAAGACGCAGTACGTCGTGCTGCAGGGCGAAGGCGGTCTCGAGCTCGCGGCGTTCCACACGCTCGGAACGGCGACCTCGATGGGCGACGGCGACGTGCGCAGCGCGCCGGCGACGACGAGCCATAAGTTCGTGGAGCTGCTCCTGGACAATGCGCGCGCGCCGCTGCCGGAGGGCTCGTTTCCTGCGCTGTCCGCCGGAGTCCCGCCGCTCTCGGCCGTCGGCGCCGTGCCGTTCCCGCCTTCGAGCGTGCTCGTTACGCCTGGCGCGGTGTCGCGAGCCGGACGGGTCGTGCTCACCAATGAGTTCGACTTCGCGCTCGAGCGCGAGTGGAAGACGGAGTTGAGCGACGGTCGCATCGTGCTCACCGCGAACGCGCCCGGCGCGCCCGTCGCCCACGCGCTGGCGACTTCGATCAAGCTGCTCGAGTACTCCGAACGCTTGGTGATCGACCCGGCGCGCCGCGCGGTGGTCGAGTGCGGGGCGCGCTGGAAGCTCGAGTTCTCCGCGGATCCGCCGCGCGCGACGGAGTACGGGTATGAGCTGAAGTTGGTCTCGAACACCACAGCCGCGGCGGGGCCCTTCGCCGCGCTGCGCGACGACAAGCGCGCCTTCGACGCGGCGGCGCGTCTCGCGTTCGGTGAGGACCTCGACACTGCCGAGCGCACGTTCGACGCGCTGTCCGAGGGCTTCGAAGAGTCGCAGTCGTACTTCCGCGCCGAGGCGCAACGCGTGCTGAAAGAAATCGCCGCGACGCGCGAGTACCGCGAGAACGAACGCCTTCAGGCCGAGGTCGTCGCGAAGCTGATCGGCAAGAAGGCGGTCGATGTGCTCGGCGACGTCGTGGGCAAGGACTTGAACGGCAACGAAGTGCGTTTGTCCGCACTCCAGGGAAAAGTTGTCGTGTTGAACTTCTATGCCTCGTGGTGCGGGCCCTGCAACCAGGAGTTCCCGCACCTCAAGGACCTCTACGCCAAACACGGCAGCGAGCTTGCCGTGATCGGTTTCGACAAGGAGCCCGACGAGCAGGTCGAGCGCGATCACGCCCGCAAACAGGGCCTGCCCTGGCCGATCGTGCTGCACTCGGACAAGGTCAACGAAGCCCTGCTCGTGCGCGCCTTCCCGACCAACTACTACGTCGATCGCCAAGGCCGTATCGCGCTGCGCGAAGTGGGCTTCGACGGCCCCGAGAAGCTCGCCAGGACCTTGGAAGGCCTGCTGAAGGCGAAGTACAACCCACGCAGCGCGCGCGGGGTCCGCGTAACCCGCCGACCGCGCTGCGGGGCGCGTGGTAGTTTTTGACGCTCGCCCTCGCGGCCCCGGCGCCGGAGCGGCCCCTTGCCGCACCTGCGACCGACGCCGCCTCCCGCCACACCTTCCCAATCGCCCGCAGCACCTCGTGAGCCCGCGACAGACGCTGAGCCTGCTCCGCCCCGTCGGCGAGCACTACGAGTGGCGCACGGTCGCCACCAGCGGCGCCGTCATCGGCCGCAAGGAAACCTGCGACGTCGTGCTCGCCAGCGTCGACGTCTCGCGCCAACACGCGGAGATTCGCTACGAGCGCGAGCGCTGGGTCGTGCGCGACCTGGGCAGCTCCAACGGGACGTTCGTCGGCACGACGCGCGTCACCGAGCACGAACTGCGCACGGGCGAGCGCATCCGCATCGGCGGCTTCGAGCTCGAGTGCCGCCTCGCCGCGGCCGAGTCCGTGGCCGTCGTCGACTCGACCGTCGCGACAGCCTCGGTGCGCATGGACATGCGCAACTTCGACGCCCTCGTCTCGCAGGTGCTCGAACCGCCGAAGGCGCCCGCGCGAGGCGGCCTCGCTGGCGTCGCGAAGCCCGTGCCGGCGGCGAAACCGGACACGGAACGCGGCGCCCGTCGCGTCGTGCAACTGCTCCACGGCGCCGCCAACGCGCTGATGGCGCAGGACGACCTCAACGCGACTCTCGAACGCGTCGTCGGGCTGGTGTTCGACCACCTGCCGGCCGAACGCTGCTTCGTCTTGCTCAAGGACGAGCAGAGCGAGCGCCTCACGCCGCGCATCGAACGCGCTGCGGCGGGCTCGACGGTCGGCGAGCTGCGCCTGAGCCGCAACATCGTCGAAGCCGCGCTGCGCTCGCAGCAGTCGATGCTCGTGCGCGACATCTCCGCGGACCAACGCTTCGCTTCCGCCGAGAGCATCGTTTCCCTGGGCATCTGCTCGGCGATGTGCGCGCCGTTGACGCACATGGGCCGCGTCGGCGGACTGATCTACGTCGACCGCGCGAACGCCGCCGAGGAGTTCTCGCACGACGACCTGGGCGCGCTCTCGATCCTCGCGGCGATCTCGGCTTCCGCAGTCGAGCGCGCGCGCATGCGCGAGAACCTCGAACGCGAGCGGAAGGTGCGCGAGCGCCTCGCGCGCTACCACGCGCCCAGCGTGATCGAACGGATCGTCTCGTCGTCGGACCGCGACGAGGGCGCGATGGAGTCGGAGGAACGCGACGTGACGGTCGTGTTCGCCGACATCTCGGGCTTCACGAGCCTTGCCGAAGAGCTCGGCGCGCGCGAAGTCACGACGACCTTGAACCAGGTCTTCGGCGTGCTGACCGAAGAGGTCTTCCGCGAAGCGGGCACGCTCGACAAGTTCATCGGCGACGCGCTCATGGCGTTCTTCGGAGCGCCGCTGCAGCAACCCGACCACGCCCTGCGCGCCGTGCGCGCTGCACACGCGATGCAGCGGCGCATAGCCGAGCTCAACGCGCGACGCGCCGGGGAGCGCCAGCTAGGTCTGCGCATCGGCATCAACACGGGCACGGTGATCGTCGGCGACGTGGGCGCGCTCGACCGGCGCGACTACACGGTGATCGGCGACACGGTCAACGTCGCGAGCCGCCTCGAGTCGTCCGTCGCGCGTTCCGGGCAGATCGTGATCGGCCCGGCGACCTACCAGGCCGTGAAGGACTGGTTCGTGTGCGAACCGCTGGCGCCCGTGCAGCTCAAGGGCCGCAGCGTCTCGATGCAGTCGTACCTCGTGCGCGGCCCCGTGCGCCGCGGCTGAACGCAGCGCCGCGTCAGGCCTGCGGCGGGCCGTCGACGAGCAGCCAACTCGCGAAGCCGAGCAGCGCGCCCATGCTGACCACGTCGGTCGCCGTGGTGAGGAAGATCGACGACGCCGTCGCGGGATCCGCGCCGAGGCGCCGCAGCGTCAGCGGCGTGATCACGCCCGAAATCCCGCTCGCCACGCAGCTCAACGTCATCGCAGCGAGCACGATGAGCGACAACTTCAGCGCGCCCTCAGCGCCCTGCATGCTCGCGTACGCGTACATGCCGATCGCGCCGGTCACTCCGACGAGCAGACCGTTGAGCAAGCCAAGCGCGGCCTCCTTGAAGACCATGCGCCGCTCGTCGCCGGGCTTCACGTCGCCGAGCGTCATGCCGCGCAGCGTCACCGCGAGCGCCTGGCTGCCGGTGTTGCCCGACTGCCCCGCGAGCACCGGAAGGAACGCCGCGAGCACGACCACGCGGTCGATCGTGTCCTCGAACATCGCGACCACGCCTGCGGCGAGGAAAGCGGTGAGGATGTTGAGCTGCAGCCACGGGTGGCGGAAGCGCAGACTGCGCCACAGCGGCGTGGAAAGGCGCTCTTCCTTCTCGACACCGACCATCGCGCCGGCCTGCGCGCTCAACTCGATCGCCTGCGCTTCGAACAGCGTCGGTCCGCGCACGAGCCCGACGAGCTTGCCCGCTCCGTCGCACACCGGATACACGGGGTAGTGGCGGTTGAGCACGCGGCGCATCGCGTCGATCAAGCTTTCGTCGGCGCGCAGGAAGAACGGTTCGCGCAACATCACTTGCTCGAGGCGCGAAGCGGGCGGCGAGAAGAGCAGGTCGCGCATGGTGACGACGCCCAGCAAGCGCCCGCCGGCGTCGACGATGAAGACATAGGTGATGAAGGCGCGCTTGACGAGCTCGCGCAGCTCGTCCGTGGCCTGCGCGACGGTGTGGTCGGGCGAGAACACGCCGATCGGGAGCTCCATGAGCGAGCCGATCGCGTCGGATGCGTAGCCCTGCGGACTCGCCCACTGGCGCCGGCGTTCCGGCGTCGCCGCGGCGAGCAAGCGCTGCCGGCGCGCCGCGGGAAGAGCCTCGAGCACGTCGCGCGCATGCGTGGGCACGACCTGCTGCAACGCTGCGAGAGCGTCCTCGTCCGTCGCAGAGGCGAACGCCGTCAGGGCCGGCTGGCGATCGCTCGCGCCGAGCAACTCGACGAGAGCGTGGACACGAGCTTGGTGTCGCGCGGAAGCGTCGGCCGCACCGGCGGCCGCGCTGGCATCGCGTTGGGGATCCATGTTGGACGCAGTGGGACTTTGGGGGAGAGAACGACGCGCGCAGCGAGCGGGGCAGCGCAAGCGCCTGGGGGATCGCGCGCGTCAAGTCGAACGAGGATAGAGACCGAACGGCCCGGCTGCGGTGACGAGCCGTGTGGGAAACAGCTTCTGGGGTGTTCAGCGGCGTCGCCTTGGCTCGGCAAACGCCCCCCGACTAGATTTCCGCGCAGGGGGGTGAGGCTTGGAACAGCGCGCGGATCGAGCTCAGCGGCTTCGACCTCAGCGGCGCGCGGCGCAGCGAGACTGTCGAGATCCACGGGCCGAGCCGCGCGCGATGGTGAGCCCGGCGCCCTGGCCGAGCGCCGGCCGAAGCTCGATTTCGGCACTGAGCGAGCGCGCCCGCCCAGGTGTCGCGGCCCCCACGCCGATGAAGCGGGGTGCTTTGGATCGATCTACCCAGCCTGTTCGACGGTGAATCCGGCGAGATCGCGCTGCGCCTCTTGATCGCGCTCACGGTCGGCGCGGGCATCGGCGCGGAACGCAGCTACCGCGGCCGGCCTGCGGGCTTCCGCACGCACGCTCTGGTCTGCATGGCCTCGAGCCTGCTGATGCTGATCGTCGCGTTCGAGCACCGCTGGGCGCCCGAACAGGGCGAAGTGCGCATCACGCTCGATCCCACACGCATGGCGCAGGGCATCATGACCGGCATCGGCTTCCTCGGCGCCGGCGCGATCATGCGCGAAGGCCTCAGCGTGCGCGGACTCACGACCGCGGCATCGATCTGGGTCACCGCGGCGATCGGCGTGCTCGTCGGCATCGGCTTCTACACGCCGGCGGTGCTCGCGAGCGTCCTGACGCTCGGCACGTTGTCGGTCTTCAACTGGGTCGAGAAGCGCATGCCTTCGCAGGCCTACGCGCACTTGGTCGTGCGCTTCCAGCGCCTCGCTGCGATGAGCGAAGCCCAGATGCGCGCGACCATCGCGGATCTGGGCTTCTCGATCGCCAACCTCAACTACCGACTCGACGAGAAGGACGGCTTCTTCGAGTACCGCATGGTCATCGCGACGACGCACGGCGACAACCTGCGGCGCCTGGTCGAGGCGCTGAACGGACTCGAGACGGTGCGCGAGTTCCGCGTGTCGCCCACGGGCGACTAAAGCGTGGCGCAACGGCTCAACGCCCGCCGAGCACGCGCGCGTAGCGGTAGTAGACCTCGAGGCACAGCACGCCGAGCGCGGTCGTGTACACGCGCCCGCCGGCGTAGCCCCACGGGTCGACCTTCGCGTCCCACGAGCCCTTCTCGTCGCCTTCCTTGCGCTGCGACTTCACGAGCGCCTGCTCCATGGCCGACTTCCACTTCGTCCAGTGCGAGCCGCCCATCTGGTACATCGCGTACGAGCCGTAGTACCAGTAGTAGAAGTCCGTGCCTTCCTTGGCCTTGGGGTCCGCGTCCCACTTCGGAAGCGCTTTGGCGAGCAAATTGGCGTGCTGCTCCATCACTGGCGTCGTCGCGGGATCCTGCCCCATGAACACGCGGCACAAGAGGCCCACGGCCGTCATCGACTCGCCGCGCTGCTCGTTGAAGTGGTCGTTGATGCGCGCCACGCGCGAGCTCGGCGTGCCGACCGAGTCGTAACCCACGCGGCCGGTCTTGTAGTCCGTCACCTCGTCGATCCAGCTCAGCGCGCCCGCGAACGACTCCTTGTCGATCGTGAGCTTGGCTTCTTCGGCACTCTTGAGCGCGAACACCATCCAACCGGTGACCGAGGTGTCGTTCTCGCCGGTCGGCGGCTGCGAGTAGCGCCACGCGCTGTAGGGATTGCGCGCGCTCATGATGAACTCGCTCGCCTTCTGCGCTGACCGCTTGAGCGCGGGCGACTGCGAGAAGTAGTACGCCTCGCACATAGCGAGCGACGCGATCGCGTGGTTGTAGAGGAAGGCGTGGCCGACGCGGCCGCCGATCAGACCGCTGTCGAGGTCTTGCTCATCCTTCAGCCACTTGATGCCGCGTGCGACGTTTTCCCTGTAGACGCCCGAGCGTGTCGTGTGGCCGTCGCCGAGGAACGCGAGCAGCGCGAGGCCCGTCACTCCGACGTTGTTGGACTCCTCACCCACGTCGGAGCACGTCGACGGTCCGATCTTGCCGCAGTTCTCGACGTAGTCCTTCGCCTTCCAGCAACCTTCGGCGGATTGGTGCCATTTGAGCCACTCAAGGCCGTCTTCGAGCGCCGCCTCGACGCCGCGCCCGCCCTTGGTTCGGAGGTTCTTCCCTCCTCCGAAGCGTCCGCCGAACTTGCCGCCGGCGTTGCCGCCGATGCCGATCTCGCCGCCGCTGAACTTGTGCTCGAACGGCGAGTCCGAGTTCGCGTCCGGGTCGCCGACGAGCGACTCCGTCGACTCGTTGGTGTCCTCCTCGTGGTGATCCGAGACCTCGGCCTCTTGGATGACCGGCTCCTCGGTGAGCTCCTCCTCGAGATCATCGAGCTTCTCCTCGAGCGGATCCTCGAACACCTGTTCCGGCGCTTGCTCGAGCGACGCGTTCACCGAGTTGGGTTTCGCCTTGGTGATCGTCTCCCACGGAATGGCCATGCAGATGAGCACGACGATCACGTGCGCCACGGCGGAGATCGCGAGCCAAGGCGCGCGCTCCAGCCAGTCATAGAGCACATCATTGAAGTTCGACTCGCGCTCCCACGGTTTGGGAAGAGAGCTTTCGACGGACGTTGCGAGTGACGGCTGCTGAGGATTCGCCATGGAATTGCTCCGTAGGAAATGCCTGCCCCACGCGCGCGCAACACCAGAGTTCGTGGGGCTCCGGAGTCGTGGCGACCCTGCGCCTGCGACGTGAACGGCGACAACGGGTGCGCGCACGTGACTGCGAACTGGGCTGCGCGCTGAAGCGAGCGGAGCACCTGCTCCGCACGCCGCTGGAAACGCGCGGCGTCCGGCGCAGTTCACGCGTTGTTTGCAACGCGCCAACCAGTGTTCGAAGGCGCAACGCGCTGCCGCCGCAGCGCAAGAAAAAGCTGAACCGCATTCGCGTCGGGCGGCATCCACGAGGCAACCCGTAACGAGGTCCTCAACCATGCAGCTCCGACAACTGCTCGCATCCCTGGCGTTTTCGATCCTCTCCACCGCGGCTGCAGCGCAGTCCACGTGGTAAGTGGACGCAGCGGCGCCGACCGGCGGCAACGGCTCGCAAGCCACGCCTTTCGACACGCTCCAACAAGCCGTGAGCGCGCCCGCGGTCGTGACCGGCGATACGTTGCTCGTCGCGCCGGGCGTGTACCTGAGCGGTGCGCAGCTGAGCCCGAAGGGCCTGACGATTCGCTCCACGGCGGGTGCGGGCGCCACCGAAGTCCGCCTGGTGAACGGCGGTGTCGGCTTCCAGTGCTCCGCTTCGGGTTCCAGCCCGCTCGTCACGATCGAGGGCTTCACCATTTCCGGCTTTGCGGGCCAAGCAAGTTCCGGCGTCACCGGCGGCAACGTCCTCGTGCGACGCTGCGTCATCCAGGGCCACTCCGATCCCACTGCGACGGGGGCCGGCTACGGCGTCTTCAACTGGTACGACCTGTTCCTCGAGAACTGCACGGTCACCAACAACTACGTCGGCGCCGACGCCGGCACGTTCGGCGGCGTCGTGTGGTCGCGCAACTCGATCATCAGCGGCAACCAGTCCGTCGACCTCGCCGGCGTCACGGTGCTCAACTACAGCCTTGGGAACACCGACTACCTGGGCACACCGTGGACCAACGGAAACCTCAACGCCGTGCCGCGCTTCTGGAACGCTTCGGCCGGTGACTTCCGACTCGCGCCCGGCTCGCCCTGCATCGACGCCGGCAATCCAACGCTCGTCGACCCCGATGGTTCACGGCTCGACATGGGCGCCTTCCCGTTCGACGCGAGCTACGCGCATCCCGCGCAGGCGTACTGCACGGCGAAACAGAACAGCCTGGGCTGCACACCCGCGATTTCGGCGCAGGGCGCCGCGAGTGCGAGCTCAACCTCGCCCTTCCTGATCCAGTGCTCCAACCAGATCAGCGATCGCGTGGGCTTCCTCTCGTACGGATTCCAACCGCTCGCACTCGCCTACCAAGGCGGCTGGAAGTGCGTGCGCGCTCCGAACTTCCGCACCACGCCGCAGAACTCGGGCGGCGCGCCGGGCGGGCTCGACTGCTCGGGCGTGTTCACGTTCGACTTCAACGCACACGTGCGCTCCGGCGCGCACGCCACGCTGCAGCCGGGCATCATCATCTACGCGCAGTATTGGGCGCGCGATCCGGCGGCGAGCTTCGCGAACAACCGTTCCGACGCCATTCGCTTCGGCGTGGGGCTGTGAGACGGCGCGCCGAAGCTCACTTGCGCAACTTGGCGAGCCCCGGGTGATCCGGAGCCATGCGCGTTGCACGGAACACCGACGTCGGCCGCACCGGACCCGGCCCTTTGCCCTTGTTGGGGTCAGCGCCGCCGAACGTGGCCGGCAGATCGCCGCCGTAGGGATTGAGGTACTCCCACACGATGCGGTGGTCGCTCGTCACCTCGAACAGGCGGCCTTGCTGGCCCGAGCAGATCAGCGTGTTGCCATTGGGCAGGCGCTGTGCGCCGGAGATGAAGAACGAGAAGAAGTCCTCGCGCTTGGGCGCGCTGTAGCTCCAGGCCGGCGCCTTGGGGCCGAAGGCCTGGCCCGAGGCGCGCTCGAATCCACGCTTGGGATCGAAGGGAAGGACAAGCTCGTCGACCGTGCTGTAGTCGCCGCTCTTGCGTTGGTCGCCGTTGTTGAACACGAGCAAGTTGCCTGCGCCGGGCGATCCCGCGGGAATCCACTCGGGCTGGTGCTGGCCGAAGAGCAGCTGGTCTTCGCGCGCGCCGGCGCCGTACATGCGCGGATTGCCCCAGCGGTACAGGATCTCGCCGCCCTTGCCCCAGCGACCGCCCTTGTTGCCGCGCGCTTCTTCCGTCGTCGTCGAGTGGTCGAGGATCCACAATTCGTGGAAGCGCGGCGACGAAACCACGATGAGGTCGTACTCCGCGTGATAATCGACGGAGTTCAGGTGCAGCATGTCGCCGCCCGGACGACGCTTCTCCGCCGGCGCGTCGGGATCGGCTTCTTCCTCGCCGCCCGCGTAGCCGAGCTCGCGCAACTTGCGTTGATCTTCTTTCCAGCGATCGAGTTCGGCCGGGCTCATCGGCGGCGTGTCTCGGTGCTCCCCGTTGATGTCGATGCGGCCGGGAAACGCGCCGATCGCGCCGAAACCCGCCCTGGACTCGTCGAAGTCCTGCACGAAGTGGTCGGCGGCGCGCCACTCCCACACGATTTTTCCGCCGCTGGGGCGTGTGGGTTGGATCTCGAGCACGACATCGGGCCACAGTCCGTGTTTGTCGAGCTGCTTGGGATCGCGACCGCGCGCCACCGCTTCGGCCGGAGTCAGGTGCTCCCATGCGATCGCGAGCACGTTGCCGTTCGGCAGGAGCTCAACGTCGTGGTGCAAGATGCGCTTGTCGGTCGAGAGCACGTACTCCCAAGCCACGTCGCCGTTCCATTCGAGTTCGCGGATGCGCCCGCCGATGCCGCCGCCGAAGAACGTCGGGTTGTCGTCGACACGCGAGATGAACAGCAAACGACCGTTGTCGAGCAGGTAGTTCGCCGACGAGCCGAAACCGTGCTTCCACTCGTGCGCGACCTTGCCATCCATGTCGATCAGGTACGTCGTGCCTGACTGCAGAGGCGCGTAGAGCGTGTAGCCCTCGAAAGCCTCCGCCGTGCGGACTTGCAGGCCCTCACGCACGGACTCGGCGCTCGCATCAGGCGCCTTCGGCGGATACTGGCGCGCGAAGAGCGGGGTCGTGAGCAAGAGCGCGGAAGCTGCGACGGAAGCGACGATGTGCATAGCGGTTGAGAGGAGTTCTCAAACGACAGGAAGCTGCGGATCGATGCGACGCGCTGGCGTCTAGCGCCGGTAGTTGTCGACCACGCGGTAGTTCTTGGCCACCAGTTGGAACGCCAGCGCTGCGAGCAACGCAAAGACGGCGAAGAAGAACATCTGGAAGGCCATCGAGCTCACGCCGAACCGCTCGATCGCACCGAGCACGGCTTCGTTCTTCACGCCCACGTTGACGATCAGCACCCACAGGTTGCCCACCGTGACGGCGAGACTCCAGAAGCTCATGATCGCGCCCTTCATCGAGGCAGGCGCCTGGCTGTAGGCGAACTCGAGGCCCGTCGCCGACACGAGCACTTCACCGGCGGTGAGCAGCGCGTAGGGCAGCAGCTGCCAGATGATCGAGAGGGCCGCGCCGCCGTCGATCGCAAGTTGGATCACCCCGACGACTATCCAAGAAACACCCGCGAGCGCGATGCCCAGCGCCATGCGTCCAAGCTGGCTCGGCTCCTTGCCGCGTCGACGGAGCCAGGGGTACACGACGAAGTTGTTGAACGGGATGATCAACATCACGAGCGCTGGGTTGAGCGCCTGCATTTGCGCCGGAAGGATTCCCCAGGTCGCTGTCATCTTTTCGCCCTGGAACAGCCAGGTCGACGCCTTTTGGTCGAACAGCGACCAGAACGGCGTCACGAGCGCAAAAATCACGAGCACACGCAGCACCGATCGCACTCCGTCCACTGCCGCGTCCGGATGCTTGCCGCGCGCATCCTCCAACTGGATCCAGGCGCCTAGCCCCACGCCCACCAACATGAGCACGAGCGCGAGACACAACGCGATCACCAGCTTCCACTCGAGCACCCAGATCATCGCCACGGACGCAACCGCGAGCACACAACCCGCGATGGCGAGCAGGAGGCCCGGCGTCGCGCCCCCGCGCGCCGTCAGCGCGGTGCGGATCACGTTGCTGAACGAGTGAGGATCCGGCGGCGCCGGCGGCACCTTCACGTAGCGCTTGCTGCCGGCCCAAAAGAACACCGTCGCGAGCAACATGAGCACGCCCGGGATGCCAAACGCGACGGACGCTGCCGGCCAGCCCCACCATGCCGCCGGCCCCGCGCCCGCCAGCAGCTTGGGCATGAACAGCGAGGCGAAAAACGAGCCGAAATTGATGATCCAGTAGAAGGCGTCGAAGGCGAGCTTCGCCAGGTGCTTGTTCGACTGGTCGAACTGGTCGCCCATGAAGGTCGACACCAGCGGCTTGATGCCGCCCGAGCCCAGCGCGATCAGGAACAGTCCCGCATAAAAGCCCGTCGGCTCGTTCTCATAGATCGCAAGCAGCGCGTGGCCGATGCAGTACACCAGCGACACCCACAGGATCGTCAGGTACTTGCCGAAGAAGCGATCAGAGATCCAACCGCCGAGCAGCGGGAAGAAGTACACGCCGGCGACGAAGACGTGGAAGATCTCCTTGGCTTCGCTCTGCGCTTCCGCCGCCGGCAACGTCGCGAAGAACGTCGAGGCGAGGAAGACCGTCAGGATGTTGCGCATCCCGTAGAAGCTGAAGCGCTCGCAGCCCTCGTTCGCGATGATGAACGGGATCTGCCGGGGCATGCGGGGCGTCGGTGTGGAACTCATGCGGCGACACAGTAGCGCGGACCGCGCGCCGCGCGGCGTCAGCGACCCGCGCAGTGCGAAGTCGGCGCCAGCGCCTGGGGCCCAAGACGGACACCAGGCGCCCCGTCGCACGTCAGCGGAGGCGCGCCCGCAGGTTGTCGCGCGCGGCGTGCAGGCGCGACGCGACCGTGCCCTCGGGGATGCCCAGAATCGTCGCGATTTCCGCGTACGGCAGTTCGTCTCCGACGGCGAGGCCGAGCACGACACGCTGCTCGAGCGGCAACTTCGCGATCGCTTTCAGCAGGCGCTTGGCGGCGTCGAGTTCCCCGGCCAGGTGCGCGGGATCCGCTTCACGCGGCGCCGCGCTCGCTTCGTCGAGCTCGAGCCCGGCCTTCGAGCGACGCTGGTTGCGCACGCGCGCCGCGTGGCGGATGGCGATCCGAAAGAGCCACGTCGAGAGCTTCGCTTCGGCTCGGAAGCCAACGATGCCGCGCGACACGTCGAGCCACGTCTCCTGCAGCGCGTCGTCGGCATCGGCCGCGTTGCACGTGATGCGCAGCGCCATTTGGAACAGCGGTCCCTGGAAGGCCGCGCACACGGCCGCGAGTGCGCGCTCGCGCTCGTCGCGCGAGGACGAGCGCAGCTGCCGCGCCCACTCGAGTTGGAGTTCTGCGGAGGTCACGGGCGGCCTCCGTTCTTGTCCGCGTCGTCGTCCGCGTCGTCGTCCGCGTCGCGCTCCTCGAGCGGCGGCAGCCCGCGCATCCGGCGCAGCACGTTGCGCACGAAGTGAAAGGCCAGGACGAACGGGAGCAGCAGCGTGTAGAGCAGCGCCAGAATCCCGAGCACGACGCCCACGAACCGACCGTCGCGCGGATCTCCGCCGATGTCACGCAGCTCGCGTCGCAACCCCGGCATGAACAGCGCCCAACGCACCAGCGCGACGGCGACCACGATGCCGCACGCTGCTCCGGCCTCGCGCGGATGTTTGCCGGTCAGCGCGGCGAGCCCGAGCAACGCCGCGAAGCCGAGCATCAGCGTCACGGCCATGACTTCGCGCGAGTGACGCCGCTCGATGCGCTCGCGCTCGGCTCGCAGAAAGTCGTCGTCGCGGCCGAGCTGCTCGACCTGCTGCCGTTGCTCGCGGTACTCCGCCCACCAGTTCGGCCCCAACACGAGCACGAACACGATCAACTTGGAGGGCTCGCCACTGGCGGCGAGCCACAGCGCGCCGGCCCCGTAGATCACGGCCAGAATCCACGAGCGGTGGCGGTCCCACGTGCGGCGCAGCCGGCTGCTCCACGAACGCGGTTGTCGGAGGGTGAGCGTCGGCGCCGCCTGCACGCGCTCGGCAGCGCGGCTGAGGGCCCGTTCCAGGTCGTCGAGAGGGTCAGGTTGTTGCATGGCGACCCTTGGTGGAGGGCGCGCCGTCCCGGCTTCGCCCGAAATCGACTTTCTTTGCGCTGCAGCCGTCCGACCACCGCCGAGGTCGGGTCGTCAGCTCGAACACGGCGCCCACGCAAAACTCCCACCTTAGCCGCCGCACCCGCGGCGTCGCTCACGCGCGCGGCGCGCATTTGCGGCGGCTGCCGTCGCGCTGTGCGTGCAGAGAAGCGCACTCGCGCGGCCTCGGCGGAGAAGGAACGACTCATCGCCGAGGCTCGATGCCACGGCCGCGGACCGCAGCATCGGTCGGCGACGACTCGGCGACCCGCTCGCCCCCGAATGCGATCGATTCGCGGCCGTGCGCGCGCCGCACGGGGACTAGCGAGCTTTCCGTCGCGCCGGCACGCAGCGCTCACTCCGGCTCGAGCGGCGCGAGGCGCTTCACGAGGCGCGCAAGCACGCGGCGCACCGACGCTGCGCTCACGCCGTTGCGCTCGCCGAAGGCGGCGAAGTGCTTCCACGTCAGTCGCTCGTCGCGCCCTTCGAGCGCGAGCGCGAGCTTGGCGTCGCCGTAGGGCAGCGTGCTCACGATGTCGTAAGCCGGCGTGAGTGCGATCAGGCCGGAGCGGCGCGACACGCTGATGTTTTTGGCGTGCAGGTCGCTGTTCGCGACTGCGTACGCGAAGGCCTGCCGCCGCAGCAACTCGAGCCGAGCCACAACCGGCGCGGACGCGACCTGGAGCGCGTCGCTCACGTCCTGCAGCTTCAAGCGGTACTTATCCGCCGGATAGCGCCCGAGAAGCTGGCACACGTCCTCCTGGTGGATCCGCTGCACGTTTCCATCCGCAGCGGCGACGCGGTCGAAGCGCTCGACCACCAAGGCCGCTTCGCCGCGCGCATCGCGCACGAGTTCCACCTCGGCCGTCTCGATGCCCGCGGCGCGCGACGCGGCCATGAAGAAGGCCTCGTTCTCAACCAGGCGCGGAAAGTCAGGCGGCGAGAGCTTGAGCAGGTAATGGCGCTTCGTTCTGCGTCTGCGCAGCGGCGCCGAGATCATCGCGGCGGAAACCTTGGGCATCACGCCCGCAAACGAGCTGTGCGCCGCGACGGAATCGAGCCCGAGGCTGCGCTCCAGCAACTCGCGAAAGTCCATCTGCTCCCACAGCCCCTGCGGCGCGACGGCAGCGCGCTCCTGCGGGGCCTCGCCGTCGACGGTCGCCGACACGTCGCCGATGGTGTCGGCGCCGATGGCCGCGAGCAGCGAGAACAGGTCGTCCTCGGAGGTTTTCGATGCTCGCACGAGCGCGCGCAGGCGCAGGCCTTCGGGAAGGAGCCCCGCGAAGAACGGATGCAAGTTGACTCCGGCCACGTCGTACGGCTCGGCGCGCACCGGCATGCGGATCGCGATCGACCGCTCCGGATCGCTGCGGTGAAGCTCGACCCAGCGCGCGTCGTACTCGAAGCGCGCGCCGTGCTCGGTCCGACGCAGGCGCCCCACGCGCTCGACGCCCAGATGAACGTCGAGCGCTTCGGCAATGCGCGCCGCCATCGCGCGTCGTCCTGCGCGCACTGGTCAACGCTAACGCCCTCGCGACCGGGGCGAACGTGCAGCTCCAGTCCGAGCACCGTCAGTACGGCGAGGACCTTGTCGATCCGCATTGTCGGCTTGCCGTGCTCGAGCGAGTACAGGAACGCCGGCCCGACGCCGGCCAAGTCGCACAGCACGAGTTGGTCGAGCCCCAGCGCCCGCCGACGCGCCCGAACGGCCTCGCCCAAGGCCCGCGCGGCGTCCCGACCGGCGGAAGCGCCGCCTGGCGAACCGGATCCCTTCGATCGCATGATTTCTGCCACTCCATTGTCCATCCAGCGCTCCGGACAGAGTCGTTTCCATGCCATCGAATGGATTTTGGCGCGACTGGCCCGCCCTAGCGCGCGCGCTGCCATTCATCCATGCGATCCCATGGACGCCGCCAGTACCCTCCCGCCCGCTGCAGGCCGCGCTCCCGAGCCGCCGCCGCCAACCCACGCGGCAGCCTGCGAGCGATCCCGTCATCGTTTTCTTGGCCGCGGGCCGAATTCTCATCGAAAAACGCGCCGATTCATCGTTTTCGAGCGAGCTGCTGGCGGCAACATGAAAAGGGACCTCTGCGGCGCCCTGAAAAGGGACCACCTTGGGGATGGAACACCGGGGGTCGCAGGGGGCGGAGCGCGCTTGCGATTCGCAGGCCCGTGCGCGCATGCCGGCCGCGGCGAGTTCAGACTCACTCGAAGCCGCTTCTCGCGACCGCGCGCGAATTCGTGCGCGATAGACTTCTCCGCGTGCCCCACGATTCGCCCCAGCCAGCCGCCGCGAACGATCCGGCCCCCGCGCCGAGCGCGGACGACCACGACGAGTCGCTCGTTCGCTGGTACCTGTCGCTCACCCCGGCGCAGCGGCTCGACGTGCTCAACGCGAACATCAACGCGATCCTGCGCGCCCGCGCCGCCCAAGGCCTTGGCTGACCTTCGAACCCTCGTCGCCGAGCTCGTCCGCGGTCGCGTTGAATTCGTCGTGATCGGCGGCGTGGCTGCTGTGCTGCGCGGCGCGCCGGTCACAACCTTCGATCTCGACATCGTCCCCGCGCGCGACGCCGCGAATGCCGAGAGGCTTCAGCGCGCGCTCGCGGCGCTCCGCGCCCACTACCGCGGCCACCCGGAGGTCGAACCCACCAGCGTCGACCTTCAGCGGCCGGGCCACCACCTGCTGCTCACCAGCGCCGGCCCGCTCGACGTACTTGGTGTCGCGGTCGGCGAGCGCGACTTCGAGCGACTGCGCCCCTGCTCCGATCTTCTGCCGCTGGGCGACGGCCTCGAAGCGCGCGTCTTGCGCCTCGACGAGATCATCGCGATGAAGGAGCAGCTCGGCCGCGACAAGGACCTCGCGGCGCTTCCGATGCTGCGCGCGGCGCTGCGATTGACGACCCGTCGCGACGACGACTTGCCCTCGAGGACGTGACGCGTTCAACGGCGCGTCGGCGCTGTAGCGAAATCCACGGTCCTCGAGCCAGCGCCAAGCGACGACCCTAGGGTTCGCCAGCCCGCATCGTGGTCTCGACCTCCCACGCAACGATCAAGAGGACGAACCAGCCCGCCAGGAGCACGCACCAGGCGGCCACGTTCAGCTTGCCCATGGGCCGGCTGATCGCTGATGACGAGGCGGAAACAAGCGCGACAAACGCGAGCACCGACGCGCCGACGCACACTTCGGCGAAGCGATGAGCAACATCGCCGTTGCCGTGCGACATCAAACCGTCGAACGACCAGCGCACCACGAGGACCGCGGGCGGCGAAAGAGCCAGAGCCGCAGCCGCGAACGCCAGCGCCCGACGTCGGGCGTTCGCGGAAACTTCGGACACGCTCCGGCCTACAACGGAATGTTGCCGTGTTTACGCAGCGGCCGCTCCTCGTGCTTGGTCTTGAGCAGCTCCAACGCGCGAATCAGATAAGGCCGCGTCGTGTGCGGCTCGATCACGTCGTCAAGGAAGCCGCGCGCGGCGGCCTTGTAGGGATTGTTGAACGTGGCCTCGTACTCGGCGGTCTTCTGCTTTTCGAAGGCGACCGGGTCGGAGGCTTTGTCGATCTCGCGGCGGTAGAGAATTTTGGAGGCGCCGGCCGCGCCCATGACGGCGACGGTGGCGGAGGGCCAGGCGACGTTGACGTCGCCGCGGATGTGCTTGGAGCTCATCACGTCGTAGGCGCCGCCGTAGGCCTTGCGCGTGACGACGGTGAGCTTCGGGACAGTGGCTTCGCAGTAGGCGTAAAGGAGCTTGGCGCCGTGGCGAATGATGCCGCCGAACTCTTGGACGGTGCCCGGCAGGAAGCCGGGGACGTCTTCGAAGGTCACGAGCGGGATGTTGAAGGCGTCGCAGAAGCGCACGAAGCGCGCGCCCTTCACGGAGGCGTCGATGTCGAGGCAACCGGCGAGCACGTTGGGCTGGTTGGCGATCACGCCCACGACGCGGCCGCCCAGGCGCGCGAAGCCGACCAGGATGTTCATCGCGTAGTCGGCGTGCACCTCGGTGAAGGAACCCTTGTCGACCACGCGCTCGATCACGCCCTTCATGTCGTAGGGCTTGGATGGATCCTCGGGCACGAGGCTGTCGAGCTCGACGTCCTGGCGATCGTGCGGGTCGTCGGTCGCGATGATGGGCGCGTCCTCGGCGTTGTTGAGCGGCAGGTACGAGAACACCTTGCGCAAGAGCGCGAGGCAGTTCTTGCCGTCGGTGGAGCGGAAGTGGGCGCAGCCCGACTTGCCCGCATGCACCTCGGAGCCGCCGAGTTCTTCGCTCGTCACCACCTCGTGCGTCACGCTCTTCACCACGTCCGGGCCGGTGATGTGCATGTACGAGGTCTGGTCGACCATGAAGATGAAGTCGGTGATCGCCGGGCTGTAGACCGCGCCGCCGGCGCAGGGGCCCATGATCGCGGAGAGCTGCGGGATCACGCCGCTCGCGCGCGTGTTGCGCCAGAAGATCTCCGCGTAACCGCCGAGCGAGGCCACACCTTCTTGGATACGCGCGCCGCCCGAGTCGTTGAGGCCGATGACCGGAACGCCGACTTTGAGCGCTTGGTCCATCACCTTGCAGATCTTCTCGGCGTGCGTTTCGGAGAGCGAACCGCCGAACACGGTGAAGTCCTGGCTGAAGACGTACACCGGGCGGCCGTCGATCAGGCCGTGGCCGGTGACGACGCCGTCGCCGAGTACGAGCTGGTCCTGCATGCCGAAGTCGGTGCAACGGTGCGTCACGAAGCGGTCGAGCTCGACGAACGAGCCCTCGTCGAGCAGCAGGTCGATGCGCTCGCGGGCCGTGAGCTTGCCCTTCTTGTGCTGCGCGGCGATGCGCTCAGGGCCGCCGCCGACCAGCGTCTGCTCGCGCATGCGGCGCAGGCGCTCGAGCGGGGTCTCGGTCTTGGCGGGGGTGGCGGAGGGAGTCGAGGAGGTGGGCGGCGTCATGGGGGTGCGCAGGATAGCGCCGGTTATGCGGGGCTGGAGCGATCTGTCCGTGGCGCGGTCCCGACGGTTGGACGGCTATCGACTGCGCTGGATCGGGCTCGATCGCGACGGTCGTGTGTGCTTCAAGCGCGCCGAGGGTACTTCGACTGAGGTGTTGGCGGTTGGCGGTACGGAGCCAGGCACGAATCCGCCAGCTGCGCGCCGTCGGTTGCGCGTTGCCGTTGGTTGCGCGCGCAGTTGGTGGATTCGAGCCAGGCGCCGCACCGCCAACCGCGTGGCGCGGCGCCGTGAGGCGTCGTACCACGCACTGCCATGTCGACCGGACGCGTGGTTTTCGGCTGTTCGCTTGCGATGTTGCTCCCGTTCGTGGCGCTGGTGGTCGCCGTACTGCCCATGCCCTTGGCGGATCGGCAGCGTCTCTACATCCGCACCTTCGGCGACACCGAGTACGCGCCCGGGTACGACGAGCGCGCGTTCGAGGCGATCGCGATCGGCGCCACGTACGCGGAGGTGATTGCCGTGCTTGGCTCGCCGCTCAGCGACGAGGCGACGGAGCCGTCGTTCTCGATGCTGTATGCGTCCGGTCCGTCGGAGTCCTTCGCGCGGTCGAGGAACGTCGATGAGCTGCTCTCGTACACGTGTTTCGACTTCCGCGGTGGCGAGCAACTCGGCAGAGTCTTCGGGCAGCTTGCAGTGGCTACGGGGTCGGGTTCCGGGCAGATGGAAGTGGACTTCAAGCCGATGGGCCGCAACCACTTGGGCATCGATGAACGCGAGGCGGAGCGCCTCTTCGCCGCGAAGTCTCGCCCCGCGGCGATCGAAGCGCGCTATGGAGCGCCGACGGCGACCTACCGCGATGACTCGGTGCGCCGGCTGAAGTACTCGCGCTCGCCGTCGAGCTCGAGCTACGAGCAGCGTTGGATCGGGCTCGACCGCGACGGCCGCGTGTGCTTCAAACTCTCCGAGGCGTACTTTGACTGACGCGCTGGTTGTACGGCGCCAGAGCAATTTGTCTCACGCCTCCGGCGCGCGTTGCGCGCCGGAGGCGTGAGACAAATTGCTCTGGCGCCGTACAACGGATCCGCCAATTGCGTCGCCGTCGACTCCACGTTGGCGGTACGGAGCCGAGCTCGAATCCGACAACTGCGCGCCCAACCGACGGCCACGCGCAAACGACGGCGCGCAGGTGGCGGATTCGTGCCTGGCACCGTACCGCGATCGGTCCGCTGTGCCGACTCTACGCGCGCTTCCTGCCGCTGCGCTACAACCGCCGGCGCCTGGGCGTCGCGATGTTCGTGCTCGCGCTCGCCTTCGTGCAGTTCCACGCGCTCGGCGTGATTTCTCCGCTCGAGAGCCGGCTCACGAGCGACGGCGGGCCCGGAACGATTCCGTTCCAGCCGCTCGGCGCCGCGGCGCTCGCCGTGCTGTTCCTGATGGCCGCGACGAGTCACGACTTCTGGCTGCGCAACCTCACGCCGCCGACGTGGAAGGCGCTGCACATGGCGGTGTACGTCGCGTACGCGCTGAGCGTGCTGCACGTCGCGTTCGGCTTCCTGCAGGACAACACGAGTCCGTACCTGCTCGTCGCAACCGCGGCGGGACCGCTGTGGTTGCTAGGGCTGCACCTCGTCGCAGCGAATCGCGAGCGAACTACAGATCGCGCCGAGCAACTCGCGCGCGGCGAGTGGGTCGACGTCGGCGAGTTCGCCTCGATTCCGGACGGGCGTGCGAAGACCATGAGCATCGCCGGCGAGCGTGTCGCGATCTTCCGCTATGGCGAGAAGCTCTCGGCTCTTTCGAGCGTGTGCCGCCACCAAAACGGGCCGCTGGGCGAAGGGCGCGTTCTCGACGGCTGCGTGGTGTGCCCCTGGCACGGCTACCAGTACAGGCCGCACGACGGCTGCTCCCCCGCGCGTTTCACCGAGCGCGTGCCGACCTTCCGAGTGCGCGTCGACGGAACGCGTGTGCTCGTCGATCCGCGGCCGCTGCCGCCGGGTACGCCGGTGGAACCTGCGAGCGTCGCAGGCGCGAAGGCCGAACGCGACGAGCGCGAGCTGTACGTCGGCTATCTGCCGCACTCGCAGCCGCGCCAAGCGAGCTTCACGCGCAACGTGGTGCTCACGCTGTTCGCTGCGTCCCTCGTTGTCGTTTCGCTCGTCGCCCTCGCACAAGCGCCGCTGCGCGCTGGACAGTTCGAATTCGGCGTGGTGCGCGAGTTCCGCGGAGTGCTCGCGAGCACCCCGCACCCGCACTTGCGCGTGCAACGCCCCGGAGGCGGCGTGTCGACGTACCTGCTCGTCGCGCCGGGCAAACACGGGGCCGACGAGTTCGAGCGCGAGTTCGACGGCCGCGGCGTGAGGCTGCGCGGCTCGCTGGTGCACTCTGGCGGTCGTACGATGGTTGGGCTCGGGCCCAGCTCGATCGTGCTCGCCGACGTCGATGCGCCCGCGCCCGACGTCGTCGAACTCGGCCGCGTGACGCTGCGCGGCGAAATCGTCGACAGCAAGCGCCACCTGGGCGTCATGACGCCGGGCGAGCGGCGCACACACCGCGCCTGCGCTCAGTTGTGCATCCGCGGCGGAACTCCGCCGCTGTTTCGGGTGGAAGATGAGCGCGGCGCCGTGCAACGTCTGTTGCTCTTGGGCGCGGACGGCGAAGCGGTGAACGAGCGTGTGCTCGAGCTCGTCGGCGTGCCGCTCGAGATCGACGGCTTGGTGGAGCGGCACGACGACTGGCTCGTGCTGCGCGCGGATCCCGCCGGTTACCGGCGCATCGAAAAGGGTGACACTTGATGGAAAGCAACTCGGACTGGGTCGACGTCGGCGCGCTCGAGGAGCTGCGCAAGCGCGAGTTGCAGCAGGTGCTCGTCGGGCGCACCAAGGTCGCGCTGTCCTTCAAGGACGGTGAGTTCGGCGTGATCCACGGCGCGTGCAACCACGTCGGCGGTCCGCTCGGCGAAGGCACGCTCGCGGGGGACTACGTGGTGTGCCCCTGGCACAACTGGAAGTTCCACCGCATCACCGGCGAAGGCGAGCCTGGCTACGAGGCCGACCGCGTACCGCGCTTCGAATGTCGCGCCGAGGGCGGGCGTTTGCTCGTGCGCGCGACGCCGCTCACCGAGGGTAACAAGCTGCCGCACGACAAGCATCCGCTCGATCGTCCGCTCGGGCGCTTCGAAGGTCCGCTGCGCGTCGCGGGAATCTCCACGACGGCGATGAACGCCAAATTCCCGCGCTACTCGTCTTCCGAGGCGCTGCTGGAGACGGCGCTCACGCACGTGCGCGAGAAGCACGGGCTCGAGACGCGCTTGATCAAGCTGCGCGAGCTGAACTTCCGCGCCTGCGAGGGCTGCTACTCGAAGTCGTCCAAGGCATGCACGTGGCCGTGCTCGATCTCGCAGATGGATCCGAGCGATGGCATGCACGACGTGTACGACGCGCTCGTGTACTGGGCCGATGTCGTGCTCATCGCGACGCCGATCAGCTGGGGCGCGGCGAGCTCGCTGTACTTCAAGATGGACGAGCGGCTGAACACCGTTCAGAACCAGATGCCGCTGCGCAACCGGTTGCTGCTGAAGGACAAGATCGCCGGTTTCGTCATCACCGGCGGCCAGGACAACATCCAAGCCGTCGCCGGCCAGATGATGCTGTTCTTCGGCGAGCTGGGCATGCAGTTCCCGCCCTTCCCGTTCATCGCGCACAGCCGCGGTTGGAGCGCGGAGGACATGGAGCACAACGTCGACTACGTGAAACGCAGCGCCGAGCTGAGTGAAGGAGAGCGCGCGCTCTCCGAGCGGCGCCTCGAACTCGCGGCGCGCCTGCAGGCCAGCGCCAGCGGCTCGTTATCGCGCGGCGGGCGCAAGGCGAGCGGCGCGCACTGACGCGCTCAGCGGCGCGCGGCGAGCAGGTCCCCCACCGAGCCGAACTTCAGGCCCAGGTGCTCGCACACGCGCACTTGGCGGTCGAAGCGGTTTTTCGTGCGCATGAGCTCGCGCAACGCGGAGATGCTCACGCGGCCCCAACAGGCGCAGTGGAACACCGACAACGGGTAGTCGGTGCCGAAGAGAAGCCGCTGCTGGATCTGCGGATGCTTGCGCAGCTTCCAAAGCATCGACATGCGGTTGGGCAGCGTGGTGGCGGAGATGTCCGAGTAGAAGTTCGGATAGCGCTCGACGAGCTCCGCCATCGCGGGCAGGTACTTCTCGTACACCAGGAAGCCGAAGCTGCAGGCGTGCGCGGCGATCACGGTCACACCTTCGTCGAGCGGCACGCGCAGGCGCTGCGGTTCACCGACCGACTGATCGACGCCGATCAGCGCCATCTCGAAGCCGACGTGGCTGAGGAGCGGCAACTTGCGTTCGGCGAGCGCGCGGTAGAACGGCACGTAGCGCTTCTCGCCCGGATTGAAGCGCTGCGAGTTGGGCAGGACCTTGACGAGCACCGCGCCCGCGTCGGCGCAGCGGTGCACTTCGTCGACCGCGTCGCGGCGCTGCGGATTGATCGAGACGCCGGCGAGCAGCTCGGGGTGGGCGCGGGCGGTCGCGAGCACGTAGTCGTTGGCCACCAGGAAGTGCGTGTCCGCGTCGTCGCGCCGACCTGCGGAGTCGTACACCGCGTCCATCCCGAGCAAAACAGCCTTGGCGACGTGCTGGGACGCACGCAGTTCGCCCACGAGATCCGCGACGTACTTGGCGTTGGTGCGCGCCGGGTCGCGCACGTCGAAACCGTGCTTCCAGAACAGGAACTTGAGCAGCGGGCTGCGCAGCAGTTTCCGCGACACGAAACAGCCGTTGGCGCCGTCGTCCAGGGCCGCCAGGTGCACATGGCAATCGACAAGTTGCTTCACGCCGCAAGCCTACCGGCCGCGCAACGAGCCGTCGCGGCGCCGGGGGCGAGTGCGTCGATTCGCCGCAGTTGGTGAAGCGTCGCGGCCTCGCAACGAGGCGAGCGCCGATGCTCTGCGCGCCGCGCGCACACCGAGCAGCTAGTTCCGAAAGTTTCGCGGAGCTCGAACTGAACCACGGTTGCAGGCGGCCGGCGCGCTTTCCAAAGTGCGCGCATGGACCGCGAACCACAGACGCATGAGCACGACGCCGCAGATTCTGCTATCCGACGCGCTGCTCACGCTCTTGCGAGCGAGCACGCCAAAGGATGAACGCGAGGCGCGCGAGCGCCTGGCCCAGATCGTCGACCACGTCCGCCCGAGCGGGCGCGCGGAGCGGGCGCGCGGCGGACCGCGCGTGCGCGAGCTGCTGCGGCTGCTGGTGGTCGATGGACAGACCAGGGCGAGTGTCCGCGCGCTGATCCGCACGCTGCTCGGCGCTACCAGCCACCGCATGCTGTACGCGACAGCGGGGATCACGCGCGGCGAGAGTCTCGTGGGCGGGCTCGGACGCCGGCTGGTCGGACGACTGCTGCCGCCCGCCGTCGACGAGGGGCTGCTCGGCGACGCGCTTCTGCAAGTGTTCGACGAGGCACGCGACCACGAGTGGCTCGAACAGCTCGACGAGGCTGACTGGGCGGTGCTGTTTGGCGCGGCCGGCGTCGACGAGGCGGATTTCGAGCCCATCGAGCGGCACGTGCGCAACGAGCTGCTCGAGTCGCTGCGGCTGATCAGCGTGCAGCTCGCCGCGCTCGGGGCGGATGCCACGCTGGTCCGCTACCTCCCAGCGCTCGCGCGCCGTGAGTCGCCGTTCCTCACGCAGTCCGAGGAGTTGCGTGTGTTCCTGCACAACTCGCCGACGCAGGCAGATTCGGGCAGCCCCGCAGCGGTGTTGGACGCGCGCCAAATCCAGGTGCTGCTGACCCAGTGCAGCGAGTACGCAGCGCAGGTGCGCCGCCGTTCCCACGAAGCCGGAGTTAGCGTCGGTCTGGTGTACCTGCTCGCGCGCATCGAGGACTCGATCGAACGCATGCAGCTGCTGTTGGGGCTGCTCAGCTCGCCGAACGCCGCTGCAATCGAGGAACGCCGCCGGGCGATCTCGCGCTTCATTGTTTTGCTCGTGCGCGCGGAAGGCCGGCGCTACAGCCTGCGCGACCAGTTCGTCGGCGCGCTGCAACTCGTCGCGCGCCGCGTCACCGAACACGCCAGCCGCTCGGGCGAGCACTACATCAGCTCGAACCGCGAGCAGTTCCTGCACATGTTCCGCGCGGCCTCGGGCGCCGGCCTGATCATCGCGGCCATGGCGCTGAACAAGATCCTGTTGGCGGGCCTGGAACTGCCGCTGGCCTGGGCCGCCCTCGCGTACAGCCTCAACTACGGCCTGGGTTTCGTGCTCGTCCACCTGTGCGGCTTCACCATCGCCACCAAACAGCCGGCGGTGACCGCGGCGACGCTCGCGAGCGCCGTCGATCCCCAGGAGAGCCGCGAGGAGCGCATCCACGCGCTGACGAGCCTCGCTGCGGAGGTGAGCCGCACGCAGTGGATCTCGATCGTCGGCAACGTCGCGGTGGGCTTCAGCACGGCGCTCGCGATCGCGCTCGGCCTCCAGGCGCTCGATGTGAATCCGGTGAGCGCCGACAAGGGCGACCACTTGCTGCACGAACTCGATCCCGTGCGGAGCCTCGCGTTGCTCCACGCAGCGATCGCAGGCGTGTACCTGTTCTTCAGCGGCCTGATCTCGGGCTACTTCGACAACCTGTGCATCTACCACCGCGTGCCCGAGCGCATCCGCAGGCTGCGCCGGCTTGTGCGCACCATCGGCGCGCCGCGCGTCGACGCGCTGGCGCGCTACGTCGAGCACAACCTCGGCGCGCTGGTCGGCAACTTCCTGTTCGGTTGCCTGCTCGGCAGCACCGGCGTCGTCGGCAAACTGCTCGGCCTGCCGCTCGACATCCGCCACGTCGCCTTCGCCTCCGCCAACCTCGCCTACGGCCTGGAGGCGCAGCAGTTCGGCGTGGTCTGGCAGGTCGTGGTGAACGGCGCCTTCGGCGTCGCCTGCATCGGCGCGGTCAACCTCGCCGTGAGCTTCGCCCTCGCGCTGCGCACCGCGCTGTACTCACGCGAAGTCGACCCCAACCAGACCGCGGGCCTGATCGGCAGCATTTTCCGACGCTTCCTCGTCGGACCGCGCGACTTCTTCCTGCCGCCGCGCGGGCGCAACGCCGGCCAGGGCCACGGCTGAGCGGGACGCGACGAACTTTCGCTGTCCGCTCGCGATGCCGACGGCGGCCGCCCAGGCGCCGTCAAGCCTGTCGCGAGCACGTGTCGATGAGCGCCACGCGCGCGTGCGCGGCCGGGAGTCGTCCCCCCGACTGGAACGACGCCCCACGATGCAAGCCCTGAGAGTCAACCCGCGTCATTCTCGACGTCGAGCCGGCGCTTCGTTGCTCGAAGCGTTGATCGCGCTCGTGCTGTTCACCGTGGCCGCCGCGTCGTACGCAGGCGCACTCGCCGCCACCGCCGAATCGAGCGCCGATCGACGCGCTACAAGCTTGGCGTCGTCGGCGGCGCGCGACATCGTCGAGCGCATGCGCTCGCTGCCGGCGCACGAGCGTTTTGCGAGCTACAACACCAATCCCGCGGACGACCCGGGTGGTGCGGGCTCGGCGCCCGGCGCGTTGTTCGCGGTCGCGGGCCTGACGCTGCTCGAGGGCGACGCCGACGGTTTCGTCGGCACCATCGAGTTCCCGACCACGCAAGGCGTGTTGCGTGAGGATTCGAACGACGCGCGCCTGGGGATGCCGCGCGACCTCAACGGCGACACGCTCGTCGACGATCAGCCGCACGACAACGACTACGTGATCTTGCCGGTGCGCGTGCGCGTCGAACACCAGGTGCGCGGTTCGCGGCGCGTGTTCGAGCTGCACACCGAAATGGTCGACTGGAACGGGAGCACCCCCTGATGAAGGGCGTGCCGCATCGAACGCGCTGCGGCTTCAGCATGCTGGAGCTGATCATCGCCCTGGGTGTGGCGGTGCTGATCTTCGCCAACGTCGGCCTGGTCCTGCGCTCGGGCGCCAAGCAGCACGAAGCCGAGTCGATCCGCGGCGATCTCGACGTGCTGATCGAACGCACTCTGGACCGCATTTCCCTGGCTTTGATGAGCGCCGACATCGGCTCGCTCGCCCCGACCGCGCCGTCGCCGTCGTTCCAGAGCGCGCTCGAGTACGTGCAGAATCTCGGCGTGCAGAACGGCCAGGTCGTGCTCGGCGACGCGGAGTCCATCGAGTTGGTGGTTCAAGGCGGACGGGTGTTGTGGCGCCAGCGGCCCGACGAACTCGACGAACGCATGGTCGTGTGGACGCGTTGGGTGGCGGAGTACCTCGAAGGCGAACTGCCCAACGGCGTCGACGACAACGGCAACGGCTTGACCGATGAGACCGGACTGGCCTTCGTGGTCAGCGGCTCGCAGGTCGAGATCTTTTTGTGCCTCGAGCGGCGCGGAGACGACGGCCTGGTCGTGCGCCACCAGCGCTCCGCAGTCGTCTCGTGCCGCAACTGAAGACAAGGGAGATGCGCCGATGAAACGATCCTGGAAGAAGTCCCGACGCAGCCGCCGCGGCGGCGTCTTGATCGCCTGCTTGGCGGTCGTGATGACCATCGCCACGATGAGCGCGATGCTGCTGCAGTTCGAGGCGTCGCGCGCTCGCTCGCAGCTGTTCGGGGCCGACCAGAGACGTGCGTTCAACCTCGCCGAGGCGGGTCTCTCCGAGGCGTACTACGGGCTGACGGTCGGACTCAAGGGCGGCGTCGGCTCGCTCGAGTCGCCCGCCATGCTCGGCGACGGGCTGTTCTGGGTCGAGGCGGAACACCTCGAAAACGGCCTGATTTCGCTCAAGAGCACCGGGCTGTGCGGTTCGGGGCGCGCGACGCTCGGGCTGGTCGTGCGCCGCGAGCCGATCAGCGTCGCTTCGCTGGGAATCATGGGCGGAGACTGGGTCGCCGTCGGCAACCGCGTGAAGATCGACAGCTACGACTCGCGTGTGAACCTCGCGCCGACGACCGACGCACCGGACTCGAGCGCCTTCCGCCTGCAGAGCAACGGCGACATCACGCTCGGCAATGCGACGCGCGTCGAGGGCGACGCGACCCCCGGACCGAACGGTTCGGTGCTGCTGGGAACGGGAGCGACCGTGACCGGCGCCACGACGCCGAGCAGCGCGCCGGTCGCGCTGCCCGGGATCGACATCCCGGAGCTGACGCGCGAGGTGTTCGATTCACCGCTGGTCCCGACGGAGCTGGAGATCTCCGGCAAGGAGGCGTCCTACGCGAGCATCCGCATCGGTACGAATTCGAGGCTCACGATCCGCGGCCCGTCGACGCTCGCGATCGACGAGTTCTCCGTCGAGGACCTCGGCTCGCTGGTGCTCGACACCAGCAGCGGGCCGATCACGCTCTACGTCCGCAACTGGCTCGACCTCGCGCCGCTGGCGAAGGTGAAGTTCACCAAACACGACCCCAAGCTGCTTTCCTTGCTCGTCGCCGCCTCGCAGACCGCGGACCGCAACGGCGATCTGATCCCCGACGCGCCGGTGCGTTTCGGCTACTCAGGGCTGTTCTTCGGCGCGCTCTACGCGCCGCACGGGCGTGTCGCACTCGCGAATGGGTTCGAACTGTTCGGCACGGTGGCGGCCAAAGAACTGACGTTCGGCGCCAATTCGCAAGTGCACTTCGACGCGGCGCTCGAGAGCGAGAGCAACGGCGACTCGACCTCGGTTTCGAAGCTCTCCTGGCGCGCGATCGACGTGCCGATCGAAGTGGCGCACAATCTCTCTCCCGACCCGTTCCGCGCGCTCAACGTCAACGCCGCCGCGCTCGAGAAACCTGCGCAGGCGCACGAACCCGCCACGTACCGACTGATGATCAAGTACCTCGACCTGTCGCTCACCGAACGCACCTACCGCGGCCCGGAGTCCGCGTTCGACTGGGGCCAGGTGAAGCAGGTGCTGCGCATCTTCCGCGAGGAGATGTAGCGCGATGTTGAGCCTGCTCCTGCTGCTCCCGGCTTGGTTCGCGACGCCGCAGTCGTTGGACGAGGCGCTCACGCGACGGATGGACGCACACATCGCGTCGAGCGAGTCCGTCGGAGTCGAAGCCACGGCGCGTGCGCTGCAGAACGAAGGCTCGGACGCGCTGGAGTGGCTCGTGGCGCTGCGCTTGGGCCGCACGGAGTCGTACGCGACATGGAACGCCCAGGCTCACGAGGCTGCAGCGCAAGCGCTCCGCGCTCGCCACAACGTGGCGCGCGAGGTGCTGCTGCGCCAGCTCAAGATGAGCGACGAGCCCAAACCGCTGACAGCCGCAATGGGCGTGCTCGGGGACCTCGGCGACGAGGACGACCTGGAGCAACTCGTTCGTTGGGCCGCGCTGCTCGCGCCGAACGCACTCGACGACGAACTCGAGCACGCCGGCGCCGCGCCGCTGCGCGCAAGTGTCGCGACGCTGGCCACGCGCGCGTGCCGCAACGAACAGGCGTGGCTCGCGCAACTCAAACAGGCGCCGCAGCCGCTCCGCGAGGCCATGGTGCGCGGCCTCGCCGACAGCGGCGCGCCTGACGCGTTGGAGCGTTTGGCGGGCACGCTCCGGCGCGAACTGGTCAGCGAGTCGTTCACGCTCGTCGAACTCGCCCGCGCCGCGCGCGGCAGCGACCGTCGCCATGCCGAGAGCCTGCGCAACCGCGTGCGGCCGTTGCTCACGGCCTCCGACTTGGACGTCCGCCGCGACGCCGCACTGTGCCTGGGCGCGCTCGGCGACGAGGCGAGCGCCGAGACGTTGGTCGCGCTGCTCACGCACGAACACGCAGGAGTGCGCGCCAACGCTCACTGGGCGCTCGCGCGCCTCACCGGGCGCAGCGCGAGCCTCTCCGCGGACGCGTGGAATCGCTGGATCCGCGCGGAACTGGATTGGTGGCGCGACGACGCGCCGCTGCTGCTGGACCGGCTCGTGTGCGCCGACCCGAAGCTGCGTGTGCAGGCCGCCCACGCCCTCGCGCAGCATCGTTTCCCCCGCCACTCGCTGGCAGTCGCGCTCGCCGAGCGCTTCCCGGTGAACGACGCCGCGGCCTCCGCCGCGGTGCTCGCGGCGCTGGTCCAGTTGCGCTCCCAGTCAGCCGCCGACGTGCTCGAAGAACGCGCACCGGAGGCCCGCGGCCAGGCCTGCGAGGAGGGGCTGGCGGCGGCCTTGGCCGCGCTCCGTTCCCAGGAGCGAGGCCCGACTGTCCCAAAGGCTTCGCGCTGAGACCGAGCGGCGGCCGGAGCGCTCAAGGGTCTGGCCCATTCAGCCGATGCCGCGGGGAGAAAGGCTGCCAGCATGGTTCCCCACCGTCGACAGTTTCGTCTGATCCTGCCCAAGCTGCAGTGGCGACTGATCGGCGCGATGTCCGCCGTGGCGGCGCTGGCCCTCCTGGTTCAGTACACGCTGTTCGTCCGCAGCATGCTCGAGATCGCGAGTGAACTGCCCCACGACGGCGACTTGCTGGTCGAACAGTCGGCCGCGACTCTCGGCTGGGTGCTCTTGCTGTCCTTGGCGATCCTCCTTCCAGTCCTGTTCTTCATGGCCGTCGCGGTCTCGCACCGCTTCTGCGGCCCGATCTACCGCTTCGAGAAGTACCTCGGCGCCGTCGTCGAAGGCGTCGAACGCGGCGAGTGCCGTCTGCGCACCGGCGATGATCTGCAGGAGCTGTGCGGACTGATCAACCGCGCCACCGCCAGCGCGCGCGCGTCAGCGCCGGCCCTCGGCGCAGCACCCGCGCCCGAACGCGACGCAGCCTGAGCCGCTCGGACGCGCCATGCTGCTTCGCAGTCGCATCGCCCTGATCCTCGCAGCGGTCGTAGTCGGCTACGCGCTGCTCGATCAGTTGTTGCAGCACTCTCTCGTCCTGCCGCGCTTTCAACACCTCGAACTCGACAACGCCAAGGCCGAGATCGAACGCGCTCGCAACGCGCTGCTCGACGAGGTCGAGCGGGTCGACGACCACGCGCGCCGCATCTCCGCTTCGGATGAGCTGTGCGACTTCGTGGCCAGCGACGAGCAAGACGTCCCAGCCTCCTTCGCCGCATCCAACCTCGGTCTGGGCTCGCACCGCGCGTCGAGCCTCAACCTCATCTACGTCATCGACCGCAACGGCGTGGTGCGCTCTGGCGGCTTCTACGACCTCGCCTCGGGCGAGCGCCTGCGTTGGCGCGACATCGAGATGGAGCGCTTCGCTTCATCGCATCCCTTGCTCGTCGAGCCGCGCACCAGCGTCGACGGCGGCGAACTGACGCCGCTCAACGTGCGCGGACTGGTGCTCACCGACGTCGGTCCGATGGCGACCAGCTCGCGCCCGATCCTGAACAGCCAAGGCGGCGGCGAGTGGCGCGGAACTCTGGTCGTCGGACGGCTCTTGTCGAACGAGGTCGTCGAGCGCATCGCGCGCCAGACCAAGACGCGCATCGCGCTGTGGCCGCTCGAAGGCGCCGAATTGCCCGAAGCGGAGCGCGCGCAGGTGGACTCGGTGACCAGCTCGAGCGAACCGGTGGTCGTCCAGCGCGACGACGACTGGCTGGCGGCCTACGCCACGCTCGACGATGCGCGCAATATTCCGGCGCTGCTCGTGCGCGTCGACATTTCGCGGCACATCTCGCGCAGCGGCGGCGAAGCCGCGCGCTACGCGTTCATCTCCACGGCGACTTCGGGCTTCCTGCTGCTGCTCGTGCTGCTGTTCGTGCTGCGCCTTTCGGTGATCGATCCGCTCTCCAAACTCACGCAGCACGCTGTCGAGATCGGCGCGAGCGACGACTACTCGCGGCGTCTCAACGTGCAACGCGGCGACGAGATCGGCGCGCTCGCGAGCGAATTCGACGGCATGCTCGGCAAGCTCGAGCGTTCCCACGAAGCGATGGTGCGCGCCGCGCGCGACGCCGGCATGTCGGAGATCGCCACCGGCATCCTGCACAACATCGGCAACGTGCTGAACAGCGTGAACGTCTCGGCGAACCTGATGACGACGCGCCTGCGCGAGTCGAAGCTCGCCAAGCTCGAGAAGCTGCGCGAGCTGGTCGAGTCCAAGGGCGAGCGCCTGGGCGAGTTCATCGCCGCCGACCCCAAGGGCAAACACGTCGGACCGTTCCTGTGCGAGGTCGCGCGTTCGCTGTGCAGCGAACAGGAAGCGCAGGCGGCGGAGCTCGCCTCGCTGTCCGATGGTCTCGAACACATGCGTTCGCTGGTCGCCGCGCAGCAGGAACTCGCCGGCGCAAGCGAGGTGCGCGAAGCCGTCGATTTGCGCGCGCAACTCGCTCTCGCCGCCGACATCGCATCGCGCGCCGTCGGCCCCAACGCCGCGCCGGTGCAGTTCGACGTCGCCGACGTCGGCCGCCCGCGCCTGGACCGCCACAAGCTCGTGCAGATCCTCGTCAACCTGGTCAAAAACGCTGCGGAATCGACCGCGGAGCGCAACCAGGGCGGCGCGATCCGCGTGCGCGCGGCGCTCGAAAACGACGCGTTGCGCATCGAAGTCAGCGATGAAGGCGTGGGCATCGCCGCGGAGAACCTAACGCGCGTGTTCCACCACGGATTCACCACCAAACGCGGCGGCCACGGCTTCGGACTGCACTCGTCGGCCAACGCGGCCGTCGAGATGGGCGGGCGACTGTCGGCGCGCAGCGACGGACCTGGCCGCGGAGCGACGTTCGTCCTGGAGCTTCCACTCGAAAAGCGCGCAGCGGCCGCGTGAGCATCCCCATGAGCAACTTCGACAACCGACGCATCCTCATCGTCGACGACAACGCGGCGATCCACACGGACTTCAAGAAGATCCTCGCCGCCGAGGCGCAGGACGACGGCGCGCTGGCGGCCAGTGAAGACGCGCTGTTCGGATCGGACGAGCCGGCGGCGAGCAAGTCCGCCGTGGAGGGGCCGAACTACGAGCTCGCCTTCGCGCTGCAAGGCCAGGATGCGCTCGCATCCGTCGAGGCGGCGCGCAAGGCCGGGCTGCCGTTCGCGCTCGCGTTCGTCGACATGCGCATGCCGCCGGGCTGGGACGGCGTGGAGACGATCCAGCGCCTGTGGCAAGTCGAGCCTGACCTGCAGGTCGTGGTCTGCACGGCGTTCTCCGACTACACCTGGCCCGAGATGGTCGACAAGCTCGGCCGCTCGGACCGGCTGCTGATCCTCAAGAAGCCCTTCGACGCCGTCGAAGTCGCACAGCTCGCTTCCGCGTTGACCGAGAAGTGGAACGTGACCATGACCGAGCGCGCGCACCTCGAGCGCGTGCAGAAGGCGGAGCTGCAGGCGCGCGCCTACGCATCGTCGCTCGAAACGGTCAACCGCGCGCTGGAAACGTCGTGGGCCAAGGCCGACGCCGAGATCAAGGGCCACCGCCGCATGCTGCTGCGCGCCGCGGACGAACTGCTGACGCCGGCCTTGTCGGTCGTGGCCGACTCGCTGGCGAGCAGCGACGTGCGCGCCGACGTCGAAGCGTTCGGGCTCGCGAGCCAGAGCGCGCGCAACCTCGCCCACGCCCTCGAGCAGTTCATCGAGCTCTCGCGCATCAACGGTGCGAGCACGCCGCCGAGCATGAAGCCGCTCGACGCGCCCGCGCTACTGGCGCAAGTCGTCGCCGGCCTCGATCCGGTGCGCCGCGCGCGGTTGCGCGTCGACACCAGCCACGCGCCGGCGGTCGATGCGCTCAACTCGAACCCCGAACAACTCGCCACGGCCTTGCGCGAACTCGTCGACAACGCGTTGCGCTGCTCGGGCCAGCGCGAGGTGCTGCTGCGCGTCGAAGCCTCGCCCAGCGACGCGCGCAACGACGCCTCCGTCGCGTTCGTGGTCGAAGATTCAGGCTCCGGACTGCCGCGCGACGCGCTCAAGCGCCTCTTCGAACCGTTCAGCCACGCGCCCGTCGACGGCGCGCCCGATGCCGGCGCCGGCCTGGGCCTCGCGCTCGCCAAACGCATCGCCGAATCGCTCGGCGGCGGACTGAGCTACGAACCCTCCGACTCGGGCGGCTCGCGCTTCAAGCTGCGACTGCCGACGAACTGAGCGAGCGACGCTCGCTTTCGCGCACGAGCTATGCTGAGCCTTCATGGCTCGCTGCTCGCGCTTTGTGCTGTGTGTCGCCGCCGCGTTGACGACGTTGGCGTGCCAGAGCGCACCCGACTCCGTCGCACCTGCAGGCGAGGCGCTCGCTGAGCGCCGCACCCGTTCGGAGCTCGATCTCGCGCATGACGGTTGGCTAAAGCTTCCCCTCGACCTCGAGGCGCAAAAGGAACGAGATCTGCGCAGGTCGGGTTGTGTGCTGCCCAACGAAGCGACGTTCCGACGCTGGTCCGAACTCCACGCGTTGCAGAGGCAGTGCGCTGAAGTTGTCCGTCTCGGGCCCGTCGCTCTGGTCGGCCGCGCCGTGGACACGTTCGGGGAGCCGCTGCGCCACGCGGAAGTCGAACCAAAGTGCGAGGACGCCGTGCACAGTTTCGGCACAACCTCGTGCGTGCACGTCGCTTGGCCGCTATTCGCGACCGTGCGCACTGACGCGGATGGCAGATTCCGACTCGATTTCGAGCGCCTGTCGCCGCGTCAGCTCGAGAGCGTGCAGTTGGTCGCGCACTGCCTCGGCGCGATTCCGCAGCGCGGCGCGGCGACGGTGGAGCTCGGCGGCGTTGTGGGCTCCGCCGGCGGTCTGCTCATCGATCTGGGCGATGTGCAGCTGGCGGCGCCCGCGGTGGCGTACGTCGGTCGCGTGCTGGACGTAGCCGGCGAACCCGTTGCGGGCGCACGCGTTGCGCTGTCCCGCGTGGGCTCGGACGGAGTGCGCAGCGAAGTCGCGCACAACTGGACCGATGAGTCGGGGCGCGCCGAGTTTGCGGCGCTGGCGCGCGCGGGCAGCTTCTCGATGAGCGCGCACTGCTTCGCGAATCCGAACGCACGGCTCATCTACGTGCTGACGGACTGCGGCCCGCCCATGTCGGCGCACGTCCCGGTCGCTCCGCACGGCGCCGAGACGGTCGTCATCCTCGAGCCGTGAGCCCCGCGCGCGCTAGTCGAACTCCGCGTCGGGATAGCGCTCGCGGATCAAGCGGCGCACCTTGGCGGGCTCGTCGAGCGGGTACTGCCGGCGGTTGACGCGCCGCTCGACGCCGTCGAGCACCTCGAGCCAGTCCTCGAGCAGCGGTGTCTCGAGCACGTTCCAGCCCCACGTGCGCCCCGGGCGCCAGTAGAAGTCCCAGCGCTCGCGGATCTGGTGCGCCTTGACCTCGATCTTCTCGCCCTCAGCGTCCTTGCGCACCCACTCGATGTTGTCGCGAGCCATTCGGCCGCAGATGGTAGCGACGCCTACGCCGCGATGTCGGCGGAGAAGTCGCGGCGCAGGAACTCGCCCGCTTTGGCTGCGGGCACGGGCGGACTGAACAAGTAGCCCTGCGCCTCCTCGCAGTTGAGCACGCGCAAGAACGCGAGCTGCGCATTCGTCTCGACGCCTTCGGCGATGGTCGACATCTTCAGGCTGCGCGCCATGAGGATGATGCTGGTCACGATCGCGGCGTCGTCGGGACTCGAGGTCGACTCGCGGATGAACGACTGGTCGATCTTGAGCGCCTGAATCGGGAAGCGCTTCAAGTACGCCAGCGACGAGTAGCCCGTGCCGAAGTCGTCGATCGACAGGTGCACGCCGGCGCTGCGCAGACGCTTGAGCGTCTCGATCGCGCCCTGCGAGTTCTGCATCAACAGACTCTCGGTGAGTTCGAGCTCGAGCCAGGGCGCGTCGAGCCCCGTCTCGTCGAGCACGCGGCGGATCACGCCGGCGAGCTGCGGCTGTTGGAACTGGATCGAGGAGAGGTTCACGGCCATGCGCACAGGCGCGAGCCCTTGGCGCTGCCACTCCTTGTTCTGACGGCACGCCTGGCGCAGCACGTATTCGCCCAGCGGCACGATCAGGCCCGTTTCCTCGGCGAGCGGGATGAACTGCGCCGGCGACACCATGCCCAGGTCAGGGTGCTTCCAACGCACGAGCGCTTCGAAACCGGTGACGCGCCCGGTGCGGATCTCGACCTTGGGTTGGTAGTAGACGATGAACTCATCGCGCTCGAGCCCGCGGCGCATCGAACCCTCGAGCGTCAAACGCTCGAAGGCGCGCGCGTCGAGTTGCGACGAGTAGAAATTGAACAGGCCGTGGCCGTCTTGGCGCGCGCAGTACGCGGCCGTCTCGGCGCGCTCGAGCAGTTGGCGCGGCTCGCTGCCCTCGGCGGGATAGGTGGCGATGCCGATGATCGACGGCACGCACATTTCGCAGCCGTCGACGTCGAACGGACGCGCGAGTTGTTCGACCAGGCGCGACGCCACGCGCGCGGCGTCCTGCGGGGTGCGCAGCCCGTCGAGCACCAGCGCCAGTTGTTCGCCGGAGACGCGGGCGATGGACGGACCACGCGGGCCGCGTTCGACGCGCGCGACGGCGTCGCTGTCGCGCAGCCCTTCGCGCAGGCGTGCGACGATGGCCGCGATGAGCGAGTCGCCCGCGTCGCGCGAGAGGTTGCTCGAAGCGAGCCGGCGCACGCGCCGCGTGTCGAGCGCGAGCACGGCGACGAGCTGATCGCTGCGCGCCGCCGCTTCGATCGACGTCGCGATCTGGTCCAAGAACTCGCTTTCGCCCAGCAGCCCGGACAGGGGACCGCTGTCGCGCCCGGAGGGAGCTCCCTCCCGGACGCCGAGCAGCACCTGCGCCTCGGCGAGGATCGCCGCGGTCCCCCAGCGCGAGTCGGCCACCGCGCGGCAGCCGGCGCGGAGCGCGGCGACGACCTCCAGGTCGCCCGAGACCACGGCCAGGACCCGCGCGCCGGCGGCGATCCAGGCGTCGACCTCGGGGCGGGGCGGCCAGGCGGCGATCACCAAGTGCGGGACGGCGCCTTGCGGGACGGAGCAGTCCCATCCGCGTTCGCCCACCGTACGCGCGAGCTCGCCAGCGGCGGGGAGGGAGGGATCAATCCAGACGTGCGTCATGCTGCGGACCTTCGGTGGGGCGACGGGCTATCGACTGCCCCGGGTTGCAGCCTTGAACCAACCTCCGCGCGCGGTTGGCGGCCGGGAATCAGCCCTCAGGGGCTTCCCGGAGACGTCCGATCAACTAATCTGCATACCATGATTGGAATCAACAGCACCTCGCGGCTGCTCAAGGCACTGGCGGACGAGACCCGCATCCGGATCCTGCACCTCCTGTCGCAGGAGGACCTCGCCGGGGCGGATCTGATGGAGATCCTCAACGTCGGCCAGAGCCGCGTATCGACCCATCTGAATCTGTTGAAGGAAGTCGGGGTCGTGCTCGACCGCCGCGAGGGTCGGCGCACGGTCTATTCGATCGCGCCCGGCCCGGCCGCGGCCCTGCTCGGCCAAGTGCTGCGCGACAACCACGGCAGCGCGGAGTTCGCCGCCGACCTCGCCGGCCTCGCAACCTTGCGCGACGCGCGGCGCGCGGCCAAGCGCGCGTACTTCGACCGCGTCGCGGCGAGCTTCGGCGAGCAACTGCTCCCCGGCCGCACCTGGGAAGGCCTCGCGCGCGGACTGCTGCGGCTCGCGCCGCGCGGGCGCTACGCGGACCTCGGAATCGGCGACGGATTGCTCACGTTGATGCTCGCGGATGTCGCCGACGTCGTGACGGCGGTCGACGTGTCGCAGGAGATGCTCAAGCAACTCGCGGCGCGCGCCAAGCAGAAGGGCTTCACGAACATCGAGACGGTCGAAGGCGACATCGAGGACCTGCCGCTTCCCGACGCGTCGCACGACGTGGTCGTGCTCAGCCAGGCGCTGCACCACGCGCACGAGCCGGCGAAGGCGTTGCGCGAGGCGCACCGCGTGCTCGTGCCCGGCGGCGCGCTGCTGGTGATCGATCTGCTCGCCCACGCCGAGGAATGGGTGCGCGAGAAGCTCGAGCACGTGCACCTGGGCTTCACCGAACCCGAGTTGGAGCGCCAGATCGCGGAGGCCGGGTTCACCAACGTGTACGTCACGCGCGCGGCGCGCGATCCGCAGCCGCCGCACTTCATGACGCTCGTCGCGAGCGCCCGCAGCAAGCGCTGAAAGCCACAGGACGTACAGACATGGCGAAGACGTTCCGCGAAGCGCTGAAGGAGCGCGTGCTGTTCCTCGACGGCGCGATGGGCACGCAGATCCACGCTGCGAACCTCGACCTCGAGCGCGACTTTTTGGGCCTCGAAAACTGCAGCGAGGCGATCAACCTCACGCGCCCCGACGTGATCGGCGGCATCCACGAGCGCTACTTCGCCGCTGGCTGCGACGTGGTCGAGACCAACACGTTCGGCGGCATGGCGCACGTGCTCGCAGAGTTCGGGCTCGAAGCGCGCACGCGCGAGATCAACGCGATCGCGGCGCGCACGGCGCGCGCGGCGGCGGACAAATACTCCACGGACGAGCGGCCGCGCTACGTGCTCGGCTCGATGGGCCCGGGCACCAAGCTCGCGACGCTCGGGCACACCGACTACGACACGCTCAAGCGCTCGTACCACGAACAGGCGCTGGGCCTGATCGACGGCGGCGTCGACGGGTTTTTGATCGAGACCTGCCAGGACCCGCTGCAGATCAAGGCCGCGCTGGCGGCGGTCGAACGCGCGCAGAAGGAGCTGGGCGTCGACCTGGGAATCGTCGTCAGCGTGACGATGGAAGTGACCGGCACGATGCTGGTCGGCGCGGAAATGGCGGCGGCGATCGCGCTGCTCGACCCGTACCGCATCGACATGCTCGGCCTCAACTGCGCGACGGGGCCGCGCGAGATGGGCGAGCACGTGCGGCTGCTCGGACAGACCTGCCGCAAGCCGATCTGCGTCTACCCCAACGCGGGACTGCCGCTGCTCGTCGACGGACGCCCCCACTATCCGCTCGGGCCCGCGGAACTCGCCGACTGGCTCGCGCGCTTCGTCGAAGAGGACGGCGTCGGCATGGTCGGCGGCTGCTGCGGCACGACGCCCGAGCATCTCGCCGCGGTCGTTCGTCGCATCGGCGTGCGCAAGCCCGCGCCGCGCAAACCGGCCTTCATCCCGGCGATTTCGAGCATCTACAGCGCCGTGCCGCTCGTGCAGGAGAACTCGGTGCTCTACGTCGGCGAGCGCTCGAACGCCAACGGCTCGAAGGCCTTCCGCGAGCACTTGCTCTCGGGCAACGTCGACGCGCAAGTCGAGATGGGCCGCGAACAGGTGCGCGACGGCAGCCACGTGCTCGACCTGTGCTGCGCCTACGTCGGCCGCAACGAAGTCGAGGACATGACCAAGGCCGTGCGGCGCTACCGCACGGAAGTGCCGGCGCCGCTGGTGATCGACTCGACCGAGCCGCCGGTGATCGAAGCAGCGCTCAAGCTGTGCGGCGGGCGCTCGATCATCAACTCGATCAACCTCGAGGAAGGGCCGGCGCGCGCCGAAGAGGTGCTGCGCATCGCCAAGGAGCACGGCGCGGCGGTGATCGCGCTCACGATCGACGAAAAGGGCATGGCGAAGACCGCGGAGGACAAGATCCGCATCGCGCGCCGGCTGCACCGCATGTGCGTCGAGGACTTCGGCCTGCGGCCCGAGGACCTGCTGTTCGACGTGCTGACCTTCACGATCGCGACGGGCAACGACGACGATCGGCGCCTGGGCCTGGAGACGCTCGAGGGCATCCGCCGCGTGCGCGACGAGCTGCCGGGCGTCGGCACGTTGCTGGGCGTGTCGAACATCTCGTTCGGCCTCAACGCTGCGGCGCGCCACGTGCTCAACAGCGTGTTCCTGCACCACGCGCAGGAAGCCGGACTCACGGCGGCGATCGCGCACTCGGCGCGCATCATGCCGCTCCACCGCATCGACAAGCGCGCGCGCGAAGTCGCCGAAGACCTGATCTTCGACCGCCGCCGCGAAGGCTACGACCCGCTGCAGGAGTTCTTGAAGCTCTTCGAAGGCGCGCAGGTCGCCGCGAAGAAGGAGCGCGCAGTTCCGCAGGATCTGTGGGAGCGTCTGCGCTGGCGCATCGTCGAAGGTGAACGCAAGGGACTCGACGAAGACCTCGCGCTCGCCATGCAAGCGAAGAAGCCGCTGGAGATCATCAACGTCGACTTGCTCGCGGGCATGGCGACCGTCGGCGACCTGTTCGGCCGCGGTGAGATGCAGCTGCCGTTCGTGCTGCAGTCGGCGGAGACGATGAAGGCCGCGGTGCGCTTCCTCGAGCCGCACATGCAACGAGTCGAAGGCCAGACGCGCGGCAAGCTCGTGCTCGCGACCGTGCGCGGCGACGTGCACGACATCGGCAAGAACCTCGTCGACATCATCCTGTCGAACAACGGCTACACGGTGTTCAACATCGGCATCAAGCAGCCGATCCAGCACATCCTCGACGTCACCTTCGAGCACAAGCCCGACGCGATCGGCATGAGCGGTCTGCTCGTGAAGAGCACCGTCGTAATGAAGGAAAACCTCGAGGAAATGAACCGCCGCGGCATCGCGACGCCGGTGATCCTCGGCGGCGCGGCGCTCACGCGACGCTACGTCGAGCACGACCTGCGCAAGGTCTACGAAGGTCCGCTGTACTACGCCAAAGACGCCTTCGAGGGCCTCGAGGTGATGGAGCGCGTCGTTTCGGGCGAGCCCAAGCCAGCAGTGCGCGAGTACCGCGACGACACGGAGGTCGCCAACGCCGAACAGAAGGCGCCCAAGCGCGCCGTGGCGTGCGCCGTCGGGGCCGCGGCGAGTTCGGTCACTGCATCTGCGGCGAGCGCTGTCGCCAGCGCGACCCCGGCGGTCTTCGGCGATCGCCCCACGCCGCTCGACGAGGGCGAGGAGTTTGACCACGACGCGCTGCGCGCGGCCTCGTTCGAGTACCCCACCGCGCCGTTCCTCGGCGCGCGCCTAGTCGAGTCGCTCCCGCTGCAGTCGGTGTTCCCGTACATCAACGAGATCACGCTGTTCCAGTTCCAGTGGGGCTACCGACGCAAGGGCAAGCCGCAGAAGGAGTACGCGAAGTTCATCGACGAACACGTGCGGCCGATCTTCTTCGAGCTCGGCAAGCAGTGCGCGAAGGAGAAGATCCTCGAGCCCAAGGCGGCCTACGGCTACTGGAAGTGCTTCCCCGAAGGCGACTCGCTCGTGCTCTTGCATCCCGACGACGAGTCGCGCGAAGTCGCACGCTTCGCGTTTCCGCGCCAGCAGGGCAAGAAGAACCTGTGCATCGCGGACTTCTTCCGCCGCGACGGCAAGCTCGACGTCGTCGCGTTGCAGGTCGTGACCATCGGCCAGCGCGCGAGCGACGTCGCACGCGAGTGGTTCGCCTCCGACCGCTACCAGGATTACTTGCACCTCCACGGACTCTCGGTCGAAGCCGCCGAGGGCCTGTCCGAGTACATCCACAAACAGATCCGCGCCGAGCTCGGCATCGCAAACGAAGACGCGCGCGACATGCGCGAGCTCTTCAAGCAGGGCTACCGCGGCTCGCGCTTCTCGTTCGGCTATCCGGCCTGTCCGAACCTCGCGGACCAGGAGCGGCTGCTCGACCTGCTCGGCGCGCACAAGCTGGGCATCACGATGAGCGACGAGCACCAGCTGCACCCCGAGCAGTCGACGAGCGCCCTGGTTTGCCACCACCCGGCGGCGAAGTACTTCACGATCTGACCAAGTTGATCGTACGGTGCCAGAGCAATTTGTCTCACGCCTCCGGCGCGCTCCGCGCGCCGGAGGCGTGAGACAAATTGCTCTGGCACCGTACGATCAACAACGATGAAGCGCAGGTCCCCTAGCGAGACTGGACTCGCTGCTGCGCTTGGCCTCGCCGCGCTTGCAGCGCTCGTCGACACTGCGGCGACGTTCGGCGGCTGGGTCACGCCAACGTGGGCTTTCCTCGCGATTGCAGCGGGCGTCCTCGCGCTCGGCGCGTGGAGCGTCGCACCGCTCGGCCGCGACTTCGCAGCCTTCGCAGCGCTCATCGGCTGCGCGACGTTCGCCGGTCTGTACGTCTGGCCGCTGACTCCGCGCAAGTTGTTCTTCCGCGACATGCAGCGCATCAAGGTCGGCATGTCGCGCACCGAGGTCGAGCGACTCGCAGGCAAGTGGTCGCGCACGCCCACGGGCGAGAATCTGATCGGATGGCCCGCCGGGCCTGACGTGGAGTGCTGGTTCCACGGTCAAGGCGGGCAACTGTTGAGCTCCGACCACTGCATGATTCGCTACGCCGAAGAGCGCGTGGCTTCGCTCCGGTTCGTCTACGACTGACGCGCGCGATCGTACGGCGCCAGAGCAATTTGTTTCACGCCGTCGGCGCGCGGAGCGCGCCGACGGCGTGAAACAAATTGCTCTGGCGCCGTACGATCGCGCGGGATGAACACCGAATCCGACGCTCCGAATTCGACCGCGCTGGCCGCCGCGCGCGAGCTGTGGATCAAACGCCTGATCGATCCGTCGCGCGCCAACACGCTGTTGTTCTTCCGCGATCTCAAGGTTGGTTCGCTCGACCTGACGGACCGTCCGGAAGCGGTGGAGCGCCTGCTCGAAGGACGCGAGGCGCCGCGCGAAGAACTCGAGCCCGCGGATGGCGAGCGTGGGCAGTCCAAAGTGCGCGCCGCGCTCGCGACTCTGCGACAGAAGGCGCTTTCGAACCTCGAGGAAAAGGGCGTCGAGACGCTGCACCTCGCGCTCGGGCTCGCAAGTTGGCCCGCGCTCGACGGCGGCAAGCCCTACCAGTCGCCAGTGTTGCTCCTGCCGGTGCAGATCACGCCGCGCGGTCCGGGCGGACTCGATCTTGCGCTGAAGCCCGCGGGCGAGCCGAAGATCAATCCCGTGCTCCTGAACGTGCTCGCCGAAGACTTTCGGCTGGCGCTCGACGACGCGCAGTTGCTGCGCGACTGCAGCGCCGAAGACGAGGACGGCACGTGGCGCCTGCAGCCCGCGCAGTTGTTCGAAACGTTGCGAGCCGCCGCCCAGGGCAAGCTCCGCGAGTTCAGCGTCGCGCCGCGAGCAGTGCTCGCCAACTTCCACTTCGCGCGCATGGCGATGGTCGAAGACTTGCGACGCAACGCGGCAGCGCTCGCGCAGAGCCGCATCGCCGCTGCACTCGCTGGAGATAGCGCCGCGCGCGCAGCGTTCGCACAACGCGGCGCCACATGTCCCCCGCCGCAGCTCGACGCGCGACCGGCCGTCGAAGAGCACTACGTGCTCGACGCCGACCCGACCCAGCAGGCGGTGATCGAAGCGGTCGAAGTCGGACAAGACCTCGTCGTGCAAGGCCCGCCCGGCACGGGTAAGAGCCAAACCATCGCGAACTTGATCGCGCAGAGCGTCGCGGCCGGAAAGCGCGTGCTGTTCGTCGCGGAGAAGCGCGCCGCACTCGACGCCGTGCTCAAGCGCCTCTCCGACCCGCGTGTCGGACTGGGCCACCTCGTGCTCGACCTGCACGGCGCCGCGGTGTCGCGGCGCGCGGTGATGGCGAAGCTGCGCGACACGCTTGACACGCTGCGCACGGCCCAGCGGCCCGAAAGCGTCGAAAGCCTGCACCGCGAATTCGAACAGCGGCGCGCAGCGCTCAACGCCCACGCGCAGCGCGTGAACCAGCCGCGCGCGCCGCTGGGCCTGTCCGTGGTGCAGATCCTGGGCCAGTTGCTCGCGCTGCCGCCGCAAGCGCGCACCAAAGTGCGGCTCGTCGACAACAGCTTCGCGCAGCTGGACGCCGACGGACTCGAGAAGCTGCGCGACGCCCAGCGCGGCCTCGCCTCGCAGCCCGAGCTCCACCTGGGTTCGGACGCGCGGCCGTGGTCGCGGGCGCAGCTCGAAAACGGCGCTCAGGCGCAAGCCGCGCTCGCCCTCGCGCGCGAGGGAGCGGGCGAGAGGTTCCCGCAGTTGCGCGAGCCGCTCGCCCAGGTGGCGAGCGAGTGCGGCTGTCGCGCGCCGGCGACGCTCGCGGAAGTCGAGCACCTGCTCGCGGTGCTGCGCGATGCGCGCGATTTCGAGCAGCGCTTCCGCCCGGAGTTGTTCGAGCAGGACCTCGAGCAGCTCACCGAAGCACTCGAGCCGGCCGCGACCGGCGCCTTCGGTCGCGCGACGGCGTGGCTGTTCAACACGCGCTATCGCGCCGCGCGCGCGACACTGCTCGCGGCCCGTCGCACGCCGGCGCCGGCCGAGGTGCTGCACCGCGAGTCGATCGAAGCGCTCAAACTGCAGCGGCGCTGGCGCGAGCACGCTCCGAACTCGAAGGCGCCGCGCGAGGCGCCGTCGGCGAACGCGCTGGAAAACGCGGCCAAGGAGCTGCGCCGCGTGTGCGATGAGCTGCGCCGCTTCGTCCCCGCGCTTCCGGGTAACGACAAGCCGTTGCAAGCGCTCGGCGAACAGCTCGTCGCGCTCGAAGCCGATGGACTCAGCGCGTTCGAGATGCCGCGTGCGCTCGCCGCGCGGGCCGCGCTCGAACGCGCCGGCTTCGGCCGCGTGCTCGACGAACTGCGCCGCGCGCCGCTCGACGCGCAGTTCGTAGTCGCACGTTGTGAGCACGCGATGCTCGCCACGGCGCTCGAACAGGCCTTCGCCGCCGATCCGTTGCTCGCCGCGTTCCGCGGCCGCGAGCACGAACAACTCGTCGAAGAGTTCCGCCGCCTCGACCGCGAGCGCCTGAAGCTCGCGGCGCAGCGAGTGCGTTGGGCCCACGCCAACGCCGCGATCGAGGCCATGAACGCGCACCCCGAGCAGGCCGATTTCGTGCGGCGCGAAGCGCAGAAGAAGGCGCGCCATCGGCCGCTGCGCGAGCTGTTCAGCGAAGCGCCCGACGTGCTCACGCGCCTCGCGCCGTGCTGGGTCGCGAGCCCCCTGTCGGTGAGCCAGCTGCTCGCGCCCGCGCCGGGCCACTTCGACCTCGTCGTGTTCGACGAAGCGAGCCAGGTGCTTCCCGAGGAAGCGGTCCCGGCGCTCTACCGCGCGCGGCAGTTCGTCGCGGCGGGTGATCAGCACCAACTTCCGCCGACGACGTTTTTCGCGAGCGCGATCGACGAAGCGGACGTCGAAGAGGCGCTGGAGGCGCAGGCCGCCGCGCACGGCGCGACGAGCGGCTTCGAGAGCGTGCTCGACACGCTCGCGAGCTTCGCGCCCAGCCGCATGCTCGAGTGGCACTACCGCAGCCAGGACGAGCGGCTGATCACGTTCAGCAACGTCGAGATCTACGAGCAACGGCTCGTGACCTTCCCCAGCGCGCGCGCCGCGGATGCGGTCACGCACATACTGACGCAGCCCGATGCCGCGCTGGGCGCGCAGACGCACAGCCCCTCGCCCGAGGTGGCGCGCGTCGTCGAACTCGTGCTCGAGCACGCGCGCACGCGGCCGTACGAGTCTCTTGGCGTGATCACGCTCGGCCTGCCGCACGCGCGCCGCATCGAGGCCGCGCTCGACCGCGCGCGGCTGGAAATGCCGCAGGAAATGGCCGCTTTCTTCGCGCTCGAGCGCGAGGAGCGTTTCTTCGTCAAGAATCTCGAGACGGTGCAGGGCGACGAGCGCGATGCGATCGTGCTCTCGCTGGGCTGCGGACGCGCGGCCGGAGGGCAGCTCGACCTGCGCGCGTTCGGACCACTCAACGGAGCGGCCGGCTACCGTCGCCTCAACGTGGCGGTGACCCGCGCGCGCCGACGCATGTGCGTGGTGAGTTCCTTCCGCGCCGATGAGCTCGACCTCGGCCGCAGCGAGGCGCGCGGCGTCGCGCTGCTCAAGGCGTACCTCGCCTACGCGGCGAACGGCGGCCAGCGCCTGGTGGCGAGCGAGCGCGCGGAGGAGTTCCCCTCGAACGCCTTCGAATCCGACGTGCGCTCGGCGCTCGAGGCGCGCGGCGTCAAACTGCGCGCGCAGTTCGGCGCCGGCCGCTTCCGCATCGACCTCGTCGCCATGCACCCCGAACGCGCCGGAGAACCCGTGCTGGCGATCGAGTGCGACGGCGCGCGTTACCACTCGGGCGCGACGGCGCGCGACCGCGACCGGCTGCGCCAATCGCAACTCGAGCGCTTGGGTTGGCGCTTCCACCGCGTGTGGTCGACGGACTGGTTCCGCGAGCGGGAGCTCGAACTCGAGCGCGCGCTCGCCGCATACCGCGCCGCGCTCGAGGGCGCACCGAGCTCGCCGCCCGTTTCCGTTCCCGCTCCGGCGGCGCCGAGCGAACCCACGCCCTCGGTCGACACGGGCCCGCGCCGTCCGCCGCGGCCGAAGTTCCCAGCCTACAAAACGATCGACCGCTACACCGACGCCGAACTCGAGGAGATCGTGCGCTGGATCGCCGCCGACGGAGTGCTGCGCACCGACGACGAGTGGATTCGCCTCGCGTCCGCCGAACTGCCCTTCGAGCGCCTGGGTTCGAAGATCCGCGAGCGACTGGCGAGCATCGTGCGCCGCGTGCGCTGATCGGCGGTTGTACGGCGCAAGAGCGCGTTGTCCCACGCCTCCGGCGCGCCTCGCGCGCCGGAGGCGTGAGACAAATTGCTCTGGCGCCGTACAACCGCGGGGCGGATCCCGAGACGACGCCGACCTGGTGCCGGGCTCTTTCGGGGCGCAGCCGAGAGTGGCGCCGTTAGAAGCAACTGGCTTTCGCCGTGTGGCGCCGGCTGCGCGCCGGTCGACTCGTCGCGTCCGCGCACGCCGTCTCGGGATCCTGCCCCGTGAGCCTCGCTCGCGGCGCGATCGTTGCAGCCGATTGCACGAATTCGCGCTCCCGCCGTGCAACAGCGGCGAATTCACACCAACGCGGCCAGACAGCCTGCGCTTGAGCAGGACAGCAGGGGCTCGACCCGCGGCGCGGCCGTGGGAGGGCGCCCCTGGGTCCCTCACCTGCCTGCGCCCCCCCACGCCATGAACCGCCTCGTCACCACCCTCGCCATCGTTTCCGCGCTCGCCGCCTCGGCGCACGCCGACCTCATCACTTGGAACGCACCGCAGGACGCCACCGGTCCGAGCGAAGTGCGCACGAACGGCACGCTCGTCACCGCGCGCAACTGCTTCGCGTCAGGCTTCACCTTCGCTCCGACGGTCAACGGCGTGCCGTTCACCGCGTTCGCGCCGAGCGGCTGGAACAACGCCGCGAGCGCCGCCCTGAACGGCTCGAGCTCGGGCGACACGCCCTACAACCAGATGCTCGACGGCGCCCGCGCAACTTCGGAAGCGACGCTGACCAACCCGACGGGTTGGGGCGGCCTTCGCCTCGACACCCTGGGCGTGCTGACGGTCGGAAAGACCTACGAAATCCAGGTCTGGTACAGCGACCAGCGCGTCAGCACGGGAGCGACCGCACTCAACGATCGCCTGATCTCGCTGAGCTCGGCGACGGGCGCCGCCACGTTGACTTCGGGCATCGTCAACAACCTCGGCACGCTGACGCAGGGCCCGATCTCCGCTGGCCTCGACGCCGATCCCAACAACGCCTTAGGCGCCGGCGACACGATCTTCGGGCAGTACGCGGTGGGCACCTTCACACGCGCCAGCACCCAGCAACTGTGGCTCCTGGTGCAGGGCTCGCACCCCACCTCCACCAACACGCTGCGGCCGCACGTCAGCGCGTTCCAGATTCGCGAGCTTCCGCCCCCGCCGCCGGTGACCACGTACTGCACTGCGGGCACGTCCACGAACGGCTGCGTTCCGGCGATCAGCGGTTCGGGCAGCGCCAGCGTGTCGGCGAGTTCGGGCTTCGTGCTCGACGTCGCGAACATCGAAGGCCAGAAGCAAGGCCTGTTCTTCTACGGCGTCTCGGGCCAGGCGAGCTCGCCGTGGTCCGCGGGCAGCAACAGCTTCCTGTGCGTGAAGTCCCCCACGCAGCGCATGGGCGCGTTGCTCAGCGGCGGGACGCTCAACGGCTGCGACGGCGCCTTCAGCCAGGACTGGCTCGCCTACGTCGCGTCCAACCCCAGCGCGCTGGGCGCACCGTACTCCGCGGGCCAGATCGTGAACGCGCAGGCTTGGTGCCGCGATCCGCCGGCGGTGAAGACCACCAACCTCTCGAACGGTCTGGAGTTCACGCTGGCGCCTTGATGCCGCGCAGACAGACCTGAGTTCGAGCACCCCGGCAAACGCTCGAGCGCAACCACAAGCGCGCCGGCGCCGCGGACCGTTATCGATCCGCGACGCCGGCGCGCACAGTTTTCCGAAGGTTCGGGCGCGAACTACTTCGCCGGCTCCGCGGGCTTGTCGGTCGCCGGCTTGGCCTCGCTCGCCGCCTCGCGTTGCTCGCGCTGCTCCTTGGACTCGCCGAGGCTGAAGCCCGCGGCGTCGTGGAACGCACTGCCCGGCTTGGTGAGCGCGTACACCCAGCTTTGGTAGTTCACGAAGCTGTAGATGAAGCACACCACGACCGCGAACTTGACCAGGCCCGGCCAGGGGCTGGGCTTGTCGCCGAAGGGGTCGGCGGCGGGCAGCGAGCCTTCGGGCAGCTTGGCGATGTGCGTGAGCGACTTGCCGAAGCACACGTTCATGCGCACGCGGCCGTTCACGGCCCAGCCGTTGGCGTCGAGGATCGGACCGAGGTTGCGCTGACGCAGCTTGAGCCAAGCGATCAGCATCGAGGGGCCCGAGATCACGAGCATGATGCCCACGATCGCCAGGCACAGCATCCAGAACGGCAGCGTGAACAGGCCGGCGACATAGCCGATCACCGTGGTTACCAACGCGCCGATGCCGGCGATCGCGACGCTGATCGCAGCGACGGTGCCGACGTCGATCTTCTTAGGCGCCTCGGCGGCCTTGGCCTGGTCGGCGTTCGCCACCGTGCTCGCCACGGCGCCGATCTTGGCGTCGGCAGCCGCTTCCTTCTCGGCCGCACGCTTGGCGACCATCTCTTCGATCAGCCGCACGAGCTTCTTGTACGGCGCCCAGAACGCCTGGCGGATGCTGATCGGATTCTCGATCACCTTGGTGACCGTCGCATCCCAGTCGCGCCCCTTGCGGTCGTAGAACACGCCGTTGCGGCCGGGCATCAGGAAGTCCGAGTCGCCGTCGGTGAAAGCCGCCGCGATGGTGAGCTTCTCGCCGGGCCGCGTGCAGTCGCAGTACGCGAGGTAGGTCTTCGCCATGCCGGCGAGCTCGGCGTGTTTGCCCGCGTCGTCGACGCGCACGCACAGGTCGGCGGCGCGCGCGTCGAGGTACAACGTGCCGACCTGGAACGTGGCCAGCCGCTGCGGGTTGTAGAAGTCCTCGAAGTTGACGAAGTTTTCGAGCAGGCGGTACAGGTCGCGGTGGAAGCGCACGAGGCGCTCGACGTCGGTGATCGCCGCGACTTCACCCTCGAGCGCCTTGTCCTTGGCGAGCAGCGCGCTCACCGCGGCCTTGCCGCCGCCGCTGAGCACGGCCTGCACGCGCTCGAGCCCGAGCTTCTCGACCGCGGCGCCGGCCTTCGCGCCCGACCAGGCGCCGAAGGGCGCGAGCTTGGCGCACAGCGTGCTCCACTCGTCGATCGAGAGCGAGTTCTTGCCCTTGCCGAGCAGCGGCTCGACCGCGGCGGAGCGGAACGCCGCGACGGCATCGGCCCAGGCCGGGTTCACGCCGTCGACGAGCGGCAACGGCTTGCCCGCCTCCGCCGAGGCCAGCGGGAAGCCGGCGATCTCCTGCGCGGAGATGGTCATGTCCTTGGCGGCGATGCTCAGGTACTCCGCTTCGTTGCGTTGCACCGCGGCCACGGCGCGCTTGTCGAAGGCGGCCAGGCGGCAGCGCGCGAAGTAGTCGTCGACCTTGGCGCGCACCGCGCTCAACGCAGCGTGCGCCGCGCCCGTCGCGCCGGCGAGCGGCAGGATCGCGGCATCGGCCTTCGGCTTGGTCGCCCACTCGGCGTACGCAGCGCAAGCCGCGTAGAACTCGTCGAGCTTGGCGCCGTCGATGCCGGGCTTGCCGCTGCGGTCCGCCACCGAACCGACGCAGGCGATGACGTCCTCGATCACCTGGCGCGCAGCTGCGTCGTCAGCCGAGTCGGGGATCACGACGCCGTCGCCGTTGAACTTGGTCTGCGCGAAGATCGCCGCGGTGTTGGTCACGTCGGCGAGCGAAAGCTCCTTGGCGTCCGCCTTGCCCAGGCCGGAGAGGATCTGCTTGGCCGAGGCGATCAGGGCCTTGCCCTCGGGCGAGTCCTTGATCGAGGCGATCGGCAAGGTCGGCGAGCCGGCCTTCAGCGCGCCGAGGTCCTTGAGGCGCGCGTCGGTCCACTTGACCGCCGCGACGACTTCCGGCGCGCGCACGCGGCCGTCGCCGTCGCCGTCGATCAGCGCCAGGGTGCGCTCGTCGAACTCCAGTCCCTTCACGGGGCAGGCGAGCGCCGCCCACAGCTTCTGGTCGAGTTCGCCGATGCTGCGGATGTCGTCCGCCGACTCGAGCCGGGCCTGATCGAAACCGCCGACGCGGGAGAACTGCCAAGGATGGGTGGACTTCGTGCTCATGCTCACTGCTCTGACGATGTGGGACTGTCGCCGCCGACGGCTGCGAACAGGGTCTGGGGGCGGATCTGGGGGAGGACCGTGCGACGAACGCGAGCGCAGTTCGCGCTTCGAACGCCGCCGCAGAGCAACAACTCCGCGATCAGGGCGCGTCCGAGGGGCGAAGAGTGTACGTCGCTGCCTCGCCGCGGAGGCGCTGCGCCAACGGTCGAGCTCCGACGGTCCATTCCAGGGCCGAAACGCGAAATCGCGCGCCGATTCGCGCCTGCTCCGCGCCCCATCCACGCGGGGCGTGCCCGAATGGAGTCCCCGTTCGACACGAGAACGGGGCCACACCCGACCAGGGGACAAAAAAGAGACCAGGGGATCGCCGGTCCACACACCAGCCATCCCCCGGTCCGTCGCACGTGCGATCGCACGACCCGGCGGCGAACGATGGTTCGTTCGCCGGAGGCAACCGATCAGCCCAGGAAGCGGGCGGAACGGCGAGCCGCTGGCAGGAGAGGCGGCCGTCGCGCGACGGAAGGACCAAATCAGAAAAAGTGCGCGGGAGGAGTTCGTCGCCGTTGGCGGCCCGGCGCCGGGATCGAAGCCACCACCTGCGCGCCGTTGGCGACGGACCACCGTCGGTTACGCACCCAGGTGGTGGATTTGATCGTGGCACCGTACCGCCAACGGCAGCGCTCAGCCCGCTGGAGCAGCTCGAACCACCGCGGCGACCTGTCCGATCGGCACGGAGAGTTGCTCGCCGCTGGTCAAGTTCTTGAGCGCCACACCACCCTCCGCGAGCTCCTTGGCGCCGAGGATCGCCGCGAAACCAGCCCCGATGTTGGCCGCGTACTGCAGCTGCTTGCCGAGGGCCGGCGTGTCCGCGAAGACCTCGACGCGCAAACCGCCGGCGCGCAGCTCGCTCGCCACGCGCAGCGCCTCGCGCGCCGACACGTCGGGGAAGCGGCACAGGAGCACCTGCGGCCCGGCGTGCAGCGCGGGGAACATGCCGCGCTCCTCCATCACGAGCAGGATGCGCTCGAGTCCCAGCGAGAACCCCACCGCGGGCACGGGCTTGTTCAGGAACATCCCGATCAAGTTGTCGTAGCGCCCGCCGCCGCCCAGCGAGCCGGCGAGGTCGGCGACGGTGATCTCGAAGATCGGGCCGGTGTAGTACGACAGGCCGCGCGCGAGGCTCGGGTCGAACTTGATGTGGCCGGCGGCCGGACCGGCGGAGGTGAGCTCGAGCAGCTCCAGCAGCGCGCGCGCGGGCGCGGGCCCCTCGGCGCCTTCGCGCGAGGCGCGCTCGGTGAGGTACGTGGCGCCGCGCGCCGCCTCCAGCCCAGCGAGCAGCGCGTGGATCGAGCTCTCGCTCAGCCCGCGCTGCACCAACTCGTTGCGCACGCCGTCGACGCCGATCTTGTCGAGCTTGTCGAGCGCGATCAGCGCCGTCCCTTCCGATTCCGGCGCGATGCCCGCTTCGAGCACGAGCGCCCGCAGCAGCTCGCGGTGGTTCAAGTGGATCGTGAAGTCCGCGAACCCCAGCTCCACGAGCACCTTGGCGACGGCCCCGCACACCTCCGCATCCGCGACCGGCGAACGCGTGCCCGTGATGTCCACGTCGCACTGGTAGAACTCGCGGAAGCGGCCCTTGGCCGGGCGGTCGGCGCGCCACACCGGCTGGATCTGGTAGCGCTTGTAGAACGCCGGCAGGTCGCGGTAGTTCGCCACGACGCGCGCGAGCGGCACGGTCAAGTCGTAGCGCAAACCCTCGTCGGCGAGGTCGAGTTCGCCCGGGCTCGGCTTCTCGAGCGCGCGCGCGAGGCGCTCGCGCCGGTGCAGCAAGCGGTAGAGCAGTTGATCGCCCTCCGGACCGTACTTGCCGAGCAGCGTCGAGAGGTTCTCGATCGTCGGCGTCTCGAGCGGCGTGAAGCCGAACGACTCGTAGACGCGCTGCACGACGCCCACGACGTGCCGGCGGCGCAACAGGTCGGGGGCGAGGAAGTCCCGCATGCCGCTGGGCGGCTTGGTGCTGATCTGACTCACAACGGCTGGTGTCCTGCTTCCGAAGTCCGTCGAAGATGTCGCTGGAATCGGCGTTCCTGGCAAGGCGCGAGGATTCCAGGCGACCTGAATAGGTCGCCGAACCGGAGCAACGCCGCCAGGGGCGGCGAGGCCATCGAGATATTCGACGCAATTCGGAAGCAGGACACTAGCGTACGAACGACCGCCGCACGAACGGTAGCGCCATGATCCTCTCGCTCTTCGCTTGTTGCGCCGCGCTGCCGCAGACGCCGACGCCCAGCCCCAAGGAGCTCGAAGCCAAGCTCGAGCGCGTGCTCGCGCTCGACACGCGCAGCGCGGAGGGTTTCGCCGCGTCGAACGCGCTCATCGCTGAACTCGCGGCGGTCGAGCTCGACGCCGCGCAGGAGAATGCGTGGCGCGCGAAACTCGCCAAGCTCGCGGCCAAGGCCGGCCCGCAGCTGGAGGCGGACTCGGGCCAGCACTGGTTTTGGCCCGCGGAAAAGGCCGTACGGGGAAAACAAGGGGCCAGTAGCCGCGGGCTGTACATCGTCGGCGGCGCAACGAAGAAGCCCAAGGGCCTCCTGATCGGCATGCACGGCGGCGGCGCGGGTTCGGGCGACGCGTGGACGGCGCACGGCGCACTCGACGACGCCGCGCGCAGCCTCGGCCTCGTCGCCCTGTTCCCCGAAGTGCTCGAGAAGACCGAGCGCGGCTGGACCGATTCGGGCAGCGAGGAATTCGTGCTCGACCTCGTCGAAGCCGCGGCGCGCACCTGGAAGTTCGACCGCAACCACGTGTACTTCAGCGGCCACTCGATGGGCGGCTACGGAGCGTGGATGCTCGGCGCGCACCACGCCGACGTCGTCGCCGGACTCGCGGCCTCGGCGGGCGCGCCCACTCCGGTGTTCGGGCCCGCTGGAAGCGAGACCGACATCGAGCGCGGCATCGTCCCGAACCTGCGCAACGTGCCGATCCGCATCTACCAGAGCGACAACGACCGCAACGTGCCGCCGCTCGCGAGCCGCGTCGCCGCGAAGAAGCTCGAAGAGGCGCGCGCGCGTTGGGGCGGCTACGACTTCGAGTACTGGGAGGTTCCCGGGCGCGCGCACGAGTTGCCGCCGGGCGGCATGCTCGCGCTGCTCGAGAAACTCGAAGGCAAACCACGCCAGCCGCGGCCGAACAAGATCGTGTGGCAACCGACGCTGGCCTGGAAGCGGCACTTCTACTGGCTGTGGTGGGACGCGCCGCGCTCCGGCGCGTTGGTCGAGGCCGAACTCGACGCGGCGACGAACGAAGTGCGCGTGACGTGCGACGGCGACGCCGCGGGACTGCACGTGCTGCTCGACGACGAGCTCTTGGATCTCGACCGCGAGTTGGTCGTCAAGCTCAACGGAAGCGAGGTGTTCCGCGGGCTGGCGCGGCGCAACTTGGGTGCGCTCGCGCGCACGGCGCTGCGCAACGACAGCGCGCTGACCTTCAGCGCGAGCATCGCGTTGCGCTGATCGCACGCCGGCCGCGGCGAGCGCACACGAACGCGGCCCGCGACGCTGCTGCGCCGCGGGCCGCTTTCACGCTCCGTTGCGCCCGAGTTGCTCGGACGCTGTGCGCGTCACTGCACGACGCCTTCGATCACGGCCGGCGGCGCGGTGACGGTCGGGCGCGGTCCGATGTCCGGCGCGACGTAGCTCGAACCGTTCGGCAAGGTCAGGCTCGAGGCGTTCGCCGTGTCGAGCCCAGTGCAACCGCCCGGCGCCGCCTGCAGCCGGATCTCGGAGCCGACCGCGCGGATCACGTACTCGTCCCCCGTCGGCCCGCACAGCACGCCGTCGGCGATCGAGAACGTCGGATAGAAACGATCGGGCGAGCCGTCGTTGTTGAAGTCGACGCCCTGGTGCGGGATGCCGTGCAGGTCGCCCGGACCGTTGTAGTTGAGCACGCACACCGCGCCGTTGTGCGTGGCCGAGCCGTTCTTGTCGTTCAGCGTCGAGTGCGTGTAGGTGAACTGCAGCGGCGGGTCGAAGCTCACCGGCTGGTTCTGCGCATCGAGCGCCGTGATGAGGCAGTTCCACGGATTGTGGCCGGTCTCGTACACGTAGAACTCGTCCACGCTCCACACGTCCCACACGCTCACCAGGCCCGCGGTGTCGGTGACCAGCGGCCCCGAGCGCAGGCCCCAGGAGAACGGCCCGCCCTGCGGCGCTTCGTTGTCCGCGAGACCAACGCGCGTCGCCGGCTGCTGGCCGTTGTCGCGGTACAGCGCGAGATCCGCGGCGCGGAACTCGAACGCGTAGGGCGTGTTCACGTCGAACACGTCGGCGAGGTAGACGTCGCCCTGCTGAGCCTCGGCGCCCGTGATGCCGGAGTCGAGGCACTGCACGTAGCCGTACAGCTGCACCGCGCCGTTGACGGCTTGGTTCCACAGGTCCGCCGCACCGTCGACGACGTTCGTGCGGAAGTACGTGATCAGCGGATCGCCGTCGCGGTACGAGCACGGACCGCCCAGCGACTGCGAGTACATGCTCACGAGGCCCAGCGCCTGCGTGTCGAGCAACTCGGGCGACTCGAGCGGCGCCCAGGTTTGGCCCGGATCATCCCACTGCGCGGTCTTGAACCACTGGCCCTGCACCACGTTGAGGCGCACGCGCGCCGGCGGCTGCGACTGGAAATCGAACCACTCGAAGTCGATACCGCCCGCGTCGGCGAGCAGCAGCGTGTCACGCTGGTGACGGATCAACTTGCCGGGCGCCTTGAGGATCGTGTAGTCGCTCGTCGTGTCCGAGCCGAACTGCACGCGCTGCACGACATCGCCGTTCGCCACGTTTTCACCGGGCGGAACCCACAGGCCGTGGTAACCGAGCCAACCGTAGCCGCCGCCCGCGGTGCGGATCGGGAAGCCGGAGTTGAGCTCGACACGTTCGCCGGTGACCGCGTCGTAGAGGTTGTAGCGCCAGGTGTTGTAGTGGAAGTTCGTGCGCGAGAGGCACTCCGAACCGCCGCCGACGAGCTCGCGCAACACTTCCGTCGCGCTGAAGTCGAGCAGGTACTCCTCGGTCTGGATGCCGGAGTCCTGGTTCAGGAACTCGTCGTAGTAGCGCGTCGAACGCGTGAGGCGCGCGCGGCCGTCGGTCTCGTCGGCGTTCATCGAAACGAGCACCGCGACGACCTGCGCGTAGTCGCCCGGCGAGGTCGTCACCTGGCTCAGATCGCCCGACGTTTCGAAGAAGCCGAAGCCGAGCGTGTTGCCGCCGGCGTCGACCGTTTCGAGCGTGCCGTGACCGAGCGCGTCCGCAACTTCGCCCTGGTCGGGCACCATCGCGAAGTTGAGCGCGAAGCGGCCGAACGGATTCTCGTCCGTAGGCGAGTTCGAGATCGTGGCGCGCGCGTAGATCGAGCCCATCGACTGGCCGTTGTCGTCGTTCTGCGGCACCCAGAAGCTCACCGTCTGCGGCGAGGTGCGCGACTGGCGCACGGAGTTGACGACCCAGGTGCTCAGCACGAGCGCGACGCCGCTCGACTGGCCGGTGCTCGACGCCGACGGGTCGCCGCCCTGCTCACAACGCTGCTCGTTGATCTGCGCGTTGTAGGGACCGGCGTTGACCATCTCGGTGGCGCCGGTCTGGCCCAGGAAGCACAGGATGTGGTTGACCGTCGCGATCTGCTCCATCGACGGGTCGTACACGTGGTTGCTGGCGACGTCGGTCATGTAGTCCGAGTCGGCGGCGAAGTTGGGCGTCTGCGCGGTCGGCGGCGTCAAGCCTTGCGGCGTCGACTGAGCGCCTTCCACGGTGACGATCTCGATCTGCTGCGGCGCCTGAAGGCCTTCGATCGGGCCGCCGGAGTCGCTCGAGCCGCCGCTGCAAGCGGCGAGCGTGAACAACGATGCGGCGAGGCCGCTGCGTTGGAATTGGGACATGCGGGTTCCAGTGAGGGACAAGGGGAAACTCCTCGCCCGCAACCTGCGCGCGGAAAGTTTCGCGCACGGTGCGGCGGGAGCCGCGTTGTCTCGGAATCCAGCAATCCCAAGCTTGAACGGTCGTTCGCCTCAGTAGCCGTACGGACTCGAGCTCTGGTTCGCGAAGTAGATGTACGCCGAGAACCCCAGTGCGGCCCCCGCGAAAACGGCGACCAGGCTGGCGCGAACGAACGTCGCCTTGCGCGGTCCGAGCGCTGCGGCGCGAGCTTCGCTGACCAGCGCCGAGGCGGCCGGCGCGAGCGCGAGCAGCAGCGCGGCGTGTTTGGGCAAGTCGCCGCTGTAGGCGCCGGCGGCGAGCAGCGCGACGTGCTGGACCAGGATCACGGCCGCGAAACCGCGCGAAAGGTCGAGTTGTTTGCGCAGGAACCCGACGGTGATCGCCGCGCCGAGCACGGCCGAGAGCAGCGCGCCGTAAGTCGCGAACTTCGCCGAGCCGGTGAGCGCCTGACAGGCCGCAGCCGTGCTCGTCGCGATCCACAGCACGAGCGGCGTGACGGAGCCGCGCGCGCTCCGAGCGGTGCGCTCAATGCCGGCAAAACTCGCCGCGGACGCGACGAGCAGGGTTCCGACGACGAGCGCGATTTCGGGAGTCTCCATCCGGCCGAGGAAGTTCCTCAGCACGAACGCCGCTGCGCCCGTCGCGGCGATGGCGACCATGGCCGCCGAGGCCCAGGCGGCGCGAGCGCGTGCGCCGAGCGCGACCCCGGCGGCGAGCGCGATGAGCCCCGTCCAATAAACGGCCGCGTCCGAACTCGGCGGCGGAAACACGGGCGGCGCGGGCAGGGCGAAGAAATGTCCGCCCACGTAGGCGAGGCCGGCGCCGAGCGCGCCGATCCAGCCCAGCGGCTGGCCGCGGCGAACCAGGTCGCCGCCGAGCAGCACCAGGCCCGCGAGAAACGCCGGCGCGAGCAGCACCACGACAACGAAAAGGCCCGGATTGGAGGTGGGATCCATGGGAGGCGCAGAGCGTAGGGCGCCGCGCCTTCAGTTCGAGACACAGCGCCGCGCGAAATGGCGCCCGAGCGAAAGCGTTGCGACGCCGCGGCTTTACTCCGGCCGCGCGGATGGCGACATTCCCTGTGCGTGAGTGCGTCGAACGAACGACTGGCCGTGGTCATGGGCGGAGGAGGCGCGCGCTCGGCGTACCAGGTCGGCGTGCTGCGCAGCATCGCGCGCCGCCATCCCAAGCTCGCGACGCCGATCCTGACCGGCGTGTCGGCGGGCGCGATCAACACCGCGTACCTGGCGAACGACGCCGGCGATTTCGCCGCGAAGATCGAGCGCATGCGCCAGCATTGGCTGGAGCTCACCACCGAGCGTGTGTTCCGCGCCGACTCGCTGTCGCTGCTGCGCATCGCGAGCCGCTGGGGCGTCAAGCTGGTGAGCGGCGGACGCCGCATCGCCAGACAACCGCGCGGCATGGTCGACACGACGCCGCTGCGCGAGTTCCTGAGCCAGACGCTGAACTGCGCGAACGGCGCGCTGCCGGGCATCGCCGAGAACCTGCGGCGCGGCTCCTTGCACGCCGCGGCGGTCACGACGACCGACTACGCCACCGGCCGGTCGATCACGCACGTGCAGTCGAACGGCGCGCCGATGTGGACGCGTCCGCACCGTGTGAGCATCGAAGCGCCGCTGACGATCGACCACGTGATGGCCTCCGCGGCGCTGCCGCTGTTCTTCCCGGCCGTGCGCGTCGGCGGCACGTGGCACGGCGATGGCGGCGTCGGGCTCACCGCGCCGCTGTCCCCCGCTCTGCACCTGGGCGCCGAGCGTTTGCTCGCCATCTCGACGCGCTACGAGCGCACGACAATCGACCTCGCGCCGCCCGCCGAGGAGCAGCGCTACCCACCGCCCGCGCAAGTCGTCGGCCTGATGTTCAACGCGGTGTTCCTCGACCTGCTCGACCAGGACGCGATGAACCTCGACCGCATCAATCGCCTGATCGAGGGCATCGCGCCCGAGCAACGCATGGGCCTGCGTCCCGTGCGCCTCTTGCTCCTGCGGCCCTCGCGCAACCTGTCCGCCCTCGCCGGCGCCTACGAACCCAAACTGCCGCAGCCCTTCAAATTCCTCATGCGCGGCACCGGCACCAAAGAGACCAAGAGCCCCGAGTCGCTCTCGATGGTGATGTTCGAGCCCGAGTACATCCGCGGCGTGATCGAACTCGGCGAAGAGGACGGCGAACGCCGCGCCGCCGAGATCGACGCCTTCCTCGGCGGCGAACACCGTCCGGGACTGATGGTCACGGGCTTTTGGCGCGTCTGAGTGGAAACGATCCTGCGCACTTCACGCCTTGCGCCGGCGTTCGAGAATCCGCTCGAGGTCCGCGGCGTCGAGTAGATCTCGGGGGCGTCCTACGGCGCGCTTGTTGGTGATCAGATCGGCGACGCCGATCACCTGCACTGGGACGCCGGCGTACTGGAGTTCCAGCCGTCCTTGCCACGCCTGCTCGAACTCCACGCCCTGGGATCCGCGTCAACACATCGACGCGCCGCGGTGGCACGCCGACCAGATAGACAACGCCGGGCGCTGCGAAATCGCTCGCGGTCACGCCCCGCAACGGAGCGCCGTAGTGCGCCAACGCGCGCCACACTCGCTCGCCGTTCAGCGGGTTGGCGTCGACCCACACTTCAAGGCTGTCGGCAAACCTCGGCTTGACGTGCGTCGAGTAGGCCACGCCCCCGACAACCAGGTATCGAACCTCATGAACGGCGAACGCGCTCAACAGCTCGTGAAAGTCGGGGTTCGTTCGGCACTCGACCACGCCACGCCTCCCATTCAGGCCCCATCTCACAAGTTGCGGCGGAGCGCTCCGCCGGCGTCATCGCGGCCCAGAACTCATCGTCGGCCGCTTCCGCTTCCTCGAACGAGTTGAACTTGCGCACCGTGATGCGCTTGGAGCGTTCGGCGGCGCGCTGGGCGCGGGCCTCTTGCGAATCGTCGTAGCCGAGCGGGTCGCCCATCTCTTCTCCGCCTACACCGTGAGCTCGCGCGACGTGTCCATGTGGTCGGCCAGCGTCACGCGCTCGGGCAGTTGGCGGCGGCGCGTGGGCTGGAGGATCTGCTTGACGTTCTTGAGGCCCAGGAGGAAGTCGTCGAGCATGCCGTAGCCCGACACGACGGCGTGCTGGTACCACAGGAAGGAGAGCTGCGTGACCTCGAACAGGCGGTTGCGGGGCAGCTTGATCAGCTGGCGCACGAGCGGAATGCCGCCCGGAACGTACACCGCCACGTTGAACAGCTTCTGGAGGTTGACGACCTCGTACACGTCGTCGCGGATGATGTTCGAGTCGTGCTGGATCGAAGGTCCGATGTCCTTGCCTTCGTCGAGGCGGCCCAGCTCGAAGTCCTGCTGGCCGAGCGCGGTCGAGCGGAACGAGCGGTAGATCAGCACCGTGCAGCCCTCGGGCTTGATCTTCTTGTTGACGCGCACCGTCTCGAACATGTCGTCGAGCGTCTCCGCCGGCGAACCCATGATGTTGTTGGTGCGGAAGGTCAGCTTGTGCTTGCGCAGGAGCGGCGGGATGCCGAACACGACATCGTCCGTGTAGCCTTTCTTGTAGATCTTGAGGCGCACGTCCTCGGAGCCCGACTCGAGTCCGAACTGCACGCTCACGCAGCCGGCGCGCTTGAGCGCGATGATGTCGTCTTCGTCGAGGTAGTTGATGTTGATGTTGCAGGCGAAGGGCAGGCCCACGCGTTTGGGCCACTTCTCCGCGAACTCCTGCAGCCAGCCCGAGTACATGTTCAACGCGGCGTCGCCGAAGTTGACCATGCGGAACCCGGGGTAGCGCGCGAGGATGTCGTTCATCTCCTCGCACAGGTAGTCGACGGACTTGGTGCGGTTGAACTTCTCGCCCTTCTTCCCGCTGACCCAGTCCTTCTTCATCGTGCCGACCGAGCAGTACGTGCACGAGTTCTGGCAGCCGCGGCTGGCGTGCACCTGCATCACGCGCTTGGAGCGCAGGAACGGGTACTTGTAGAAGATGTCGACGTCCGGGAACGGCAGCGTGTCGAGGTCCTGGATCACCGGCCGGATCGGGTTTTGGATCGGCGTGCCGTCGGAGCCGAGGAAGGCGACGTTGGGGATGAAGTCGATCGGCCGGCTCGCTTCCCAGGCCTCGATCAGCTCGAGCATCGCGTACTCGGCCTCGCCCTTGGTCGTCGCGTCCACGACGTCCGTGTGCGAGAGCGGCTCGAGATCGTGGCTGGGGTGCGGCCCGCCCATCACGACCTTGAGGTGCTTGAGTTCCTTCTTCCACTTGCGGATGTACGGGTACGGCCACTCGTGCTGCCCGGTGGTCGCGTAGATCCCGATCACGTCCGGCTTGAAGTCCAGAACGGCGCGGTAGAAGTCCTTCTCCTCGCTCGTGATGAAGGCGTCGCACGCGTGGCCGTGCTTCTTGAGCAGGCTCGAGAGGACCTTGACCCCCTCGAACTCGTGGCAGGTGGTCAGAACGAACGCGACTCGGGCCATGGTGGATCGTCGGGAGGTTGGTAACGCGCGGTCGGCGGCGCCGGCTTGCGGCGCTGCGCAAGCGGTCTACCGTAGTCGGCCTTCCAGCATACGCGCCGTGAGCAAGGAACAGCGCGGCCTGTCAGCGCGAGACTGCAGACCGCTCGCGTGCGGCCCCCACCATGCAACACTTCGAATCGACCGAGCCTGCGTCGACTGGCCCGCGTGTGGTGGTGATGACCGGCGCCGGCATCTCCGCCGACTCCGGCGTGCGCACATTCCGCGACCACGGCGGCCTGTGGGAAGGCCACCGACCCGAGGATGTCGCCACGCCGCAGGCCTGGCGCCGCGAGCGCAAGTTGGTGTGGCGCTTCTACCAGCAGCGACGCGCGCAACTTCACGAGGTTTCGCCGAACCCGGCGCACGCGGCGCTCGTCGCGCTCGAGCAGCGCGTGCGCGCCGCCGGCGGCGAGTTCACGCTCGTGACGCAGAACGTCGACGACTTGCACGAGCGCGCCGGCTCCCAACCGATCCACATGCACGGCGAGTTGGCCTGGCTGCGTTGCGAGCGCTGCGAGCGCCGCCTGAACGACCTCGAGCAGGTCGATCCCGACCGATTCGTCCGCTGCGACGCCTGCGGGCACGACGCGCTGCGGCCGGACATCGTCTGGTTTGGCGAAATGCCCTACCACCTCGAGCGGATCGAACTCGCGGTGAACTCCTGCACCGACTTCATCGCGGTCGGCACCAGCGGCGTCGTCTGGCCGGCCGCCGGCTACCTGCAAGCGGCGCGACACCTGGGAGCGCGCACCTGGGTGCAGAGCCTCGACGCGCCCGAAAACCTCGATCCCAGCGACCGTTTCCGCCCCGGGCGCGCGGCCGTCGCCGTGCCGGCGCTCGTCGAGGAGTTGGCGCTCGAACTCGGCCTGCGCTGAGCGGCGGCGGCCGGCGATTCGGCCTGAGACTCAGCCTTCGATTCGGGGCGCGCATCGGGAACCGCATCGGCGGAAGGCTCGCGCGGCCAAGCCACGGGTCGGCCCCCGACCGGACGGAGCTCGCGGACGGAGCTCGCGGACGAAGCTCGCGGCGCGGAGCACGGCGTGCGCGTTCACGTCCGTGCCCCGCCGCCGATCGGGCCGGACTCGCGGCGTCGGTGCGACGGCCGCGAGTCCGGCGCCGACGTGCTCACGGACAGACGTTGTTCGCGAGGCGCGGCGTGCCGAAATCCGCGCTCGACGCCGAGATCGACGAGAGCGCGGCGCACCAGTTCGCGCCGTCGTCGTTGAGGCCCACGTCGACGAGCGCGCGGTTGAGGCTGAGCGACTTGCCGGCCGCGTCGGGCCAGAAGATTCCGTCGTCGTACGCGATCGCGTCCACCAGCGCGCCGGACGCATCGAGCAGTTGGATCGCGTCGGCGCCGTTGCTGAGCGTGAAGCTCGAGTACCGGTAGCCCACGTTGACCCCGCCGTTCAGCGCGGGATCGGCGTTGATGCCGAACACGAAGTACGAGCGCGCGGGAATCACCAGCGGCGTCGTCGCCGGAATCACGTGCACGTTCGAGCCGGCGTCGCGAATCGTCCAGCCGCTCACGTCGATCGAGACCGAGCCGAGGTTGCGCACCTCGAACCACTCGCCCGCGTTGTCGGAGACCTGCGTGGGATCCTTCATCACTTCGGTGATGACCAAACCCGAGGCCCCGCCCGACGAGGCCGCAAACGGCGAGCTCGGCGCGCCGCCGCCGCTCGCGGCCCACGACTGCGCGAGCGCTGCCGAGGCGCTGGGGATCTGCACGTTCGGCGTGCGCATCCAATTGCGCGACGGCAGCGGCCCCGGGCCGCCGGGGCGCTCGAACGGCGGGGCGACCAGCGCCCAGGCTTCGAGCGGCGCCGACGCCGTGTGGCCCAGTTGGAGCACGCGCGCCGCGCCGCGCTCGTCGAGGCGCACGAGCTGGCTCGCGCGCTCGCCCCGCTCGCCGCGCAACTCGACGCGGGCCCAGCTGTGCGGCCGGCCGCCCAACAGGTCGAGCGCGAAGCCGGCGCGCGTCAGGCTGCGGCCGAGCTCGAGCCGCAGCTGAGGCGCGCCGCCAGCCTCGAGACCAGCGTCGATACCGGCGTCGATACCGGCGTCGAACTCGCCCGATTCGGACGCTTCGCGCCCGTCGAGGGCGAGCCCTTCGAGGTCGTGATCGAGTTCGAACGCGAGCGGCTCGAGCGGCGCCGGCGCAACACCGTTCGCCGCGACCTTCGCCCCACCGCTCGCCGCACCGTGTGCGATCGCCGTCGCATGCGCCGCCGCGCTGCCCGCGCTCAACCCCGCCAGCAGCGTCGTCGCGGCCACGAGCCGCGCGCCAACCGCGCCCGCGCGCGCCGAGATCACCCCGGCCTGAACGCCAAACTGATTGCTGATTTCCTGCATGGATCTGCCTTCTTCGATGTGCGGGTCCGCCTGCCACTCGAGCTCGCGCGCGCGGACCCAGACGCGGCGGCCGCCCTCGGTTGCCAAGCGCGGCCGGCGAGGGCGTTCCAACCGCGCAGGCCACAGACCGCCTTGGGGCGCCCGAAGTGGCGCGCGATCCGAACTTTTTTTGCGGCCGCGCGTCGACGTACTGCGCGTGCACCGATTCGACCGCTCACGTAAGGCGCCGCGGTAAGATCAGCTGCCCCGCTCCCGTCGCGCGTCTCACTCCATGGTCCGCACCGTCCTCGTCCAGACCTACCACCGCTACACCCAGTTCACGCACGTCCATCCGCTGGGGATCATGATGATCGCCGCGCAGGCGCGCGTAGCGGGCTTCGACGACGTGCACATCCTCGACATGAAGGTCGAGGACTGGGATCCCGACCGCTGCGTCGAAGAGCTCGTGAAGCTCGCGCCCGACGTCATCGGCCTGTCGGCCATGACCTACGAGGCCGGCTGCATGCACGAGGTGGCGAAGCTCGTCAAAGCGCGCCTGCCCAAGGCCGTGGTCGTGTGCGGCGGCCCGCACCCCAGCGTCGCGGCGGACGACGTGATGAAGGATCCGAACGTCGACCTCGTCGTGCGCGGCGAGGGCGAGTTCATCTTCGCCGA